>Ga0123357_10006692_pt1 | contig 14122 bp, 16 predicted proteins | sample TergutEmb28metaG_FD_89873 | JGI IMG/M metagenome (GOLD analysis project Ga0123357, IMG submission 89873) | Embiratermes neotenicus P4 segment gut microbial communities from Petit-Saut dam, French Guiana - Emb289 P4 | ecosystem: Host-associated > Arthropoda: Insects > Digestive system > Gut ... | reverse complement strand
TGCCGGTATCTATTATCCTTCCCAATCTTTTTCTATAAATTCGATATAAAACAGCTACAATCAATAGTGGCAAAATAATAAATATCGTAATGTTTGGAATAAATGTTATAACGAACATGATACCAAAAAAAGTTGTTTTGAACAAAGCGGCAGAAACAAATTTGATTTTATCCTGCGTTGCCATTTTGAATGACATGTCTTTATATTTAACTATTGCAATCCAATAAAAAATAAAAATTGCCAGCGCTGCAAAGAAAACGTTTAACGAAAAAAACCTTAATCCCAGAGAAAGCACTTCTGAATCAACATTTCCGGAATGTTCTGCAAAATTCAGACTTCCCAAACATTCCGCCCAAAAAGTGGTTGTAAATGGGAAAAATATGATTGGCAATAGCACAAACATATTGGCAATTACTATTTGTTTATTATAGTTATGGATATGTTTAAATAAAAGATGATGATCCGACCAAAAAACGGCGATAATAAAAAAGCTGAACAAAATCGCAATGAAGTTGTATTTCAAGTCGGATAACTGCTTCAAGACGTCATCAACTGTGGAAGTGTCTGTAATATGAGGCACTTTAAATTCTACGATTAAAAGCGTTATGGCAATAGCAAAAACGGCATCGCTGAAAAATGCCAGTCGCTCTACTTGAAAATCCTGTTTCGGATGTTTCTCATGTTCCCCTTTTTTCTCTTCTAAATTATCCTCTGTCATAATTTAATAATGATGCTATCTCTCATTGATAATCTATAATCTCTTCATCACCTCAAACCCCATGCGGCTGTTGTGGTAAGGGCAACGCCACTGGTCAGCTTTTACGCGGTCTTTTTGCGGAGTGCCGTCGGGTTTCACATTGCTGTACCATTCGCCATATTGGCGATCGATCATGTTGGTTTTAATCCATTCCCATTCTTGCACGGCAGCATTGAGGTATTTTTGTTCGCCGCTGATTTGCCAGGCATTCAGGCATCCGAGTACCGTTTCGGCTTGGGGCCACCACTCGCGATTGGCGTTCAAGCGATCGCCGTCTTTTTCATACCTCAATCCTCCCGTTTCGGCAAGACCCTGTTTCAACTGTACGTCGACCAGCTGGATGGCAATGCGCTTGGTATCTTTCAGTATTGCTTCGTCGCCCAACACTTCGGCAGCTTCTACCAACAGCCACGAGAATTCAATATCATGGCCATACGAGTCGATCTCTTTCTGATTCTTCCAGTCCATCGTGAAGAAAAGCTGTTCGTGCCAGGTTGCCTGATTCAGTATTTTATGCGCTGCAATATCTATTTCTTCCTGCAAATGTTTCTTTAAGCCGTCGTCTTTCCAGACACGGTAGAGGTTGGTAAGCGCTTCCAGTACATGAAGATTGGTATTCATGGTCTTTGGCGATTCCACATTGATCATCTGCCAGTCACGAGCAAACGATTCAATGAAGCCCCCGTTTACCGGATCGTACGCATGTTCTATCAGCTTATTATAGATTGCAATGGCTGCATCCAAACTCTCCTTGTTTCCGGTTGCACGGTAATGTTCCGACAGGCCATATATGGCAAAGGCATTCTGGTAAGTGTCTTTATGCGAATCCAAAGGGGAGCCGTCGGCATTCAGCGTGTAAAAAGAGCCGCCGAGTTCCTTATCAATGAAATGATCGAGGAAATAACGTTGTGCCCGGTTAGCCAGCGTCAGATACTTCTCGTCGTTCAACATGCGATACGCAGTGGAGAATGTCCACACTAAGCGGGCATTCAAGATTCCTCCTTTCATCGCGCCGGGTCGGGGAGTTCCATCGAAATTCAAGACGCCGTAGAAGCCGCCGGAAGGATCGGGTGCATGGTTTGCCCAAAAAGGCAAAATGTTTTCCGTCAAATCCTGTACGATTTCCTGTTTGAGCTGCGCAGCTTTTGGGTCTTCTGCAGATTTTCCTGTTGCATAACAGGTTGCTGCAACAAAAAAGAGGATTGTAATTAGTAAATTTTTCATGATTTATTTATTTTGCTTTACCATATTTCTTTACCTTGTGGTTTTCCCCAGTCTGTTTCGGAAAATTGAATATCCTCCATAGTACCGTTAAATGCAGCAATTCGTTCTTTTGTTGTGAGGTGTTTTTTGTCTTCCCTTCGTTTGATGATGATGCTGTTATTTTTTACAAGGATTTCCGATTGAGCTTCTACGACTGTACGAATCATTTTATATATAAATTTTATTCCTCAAAGGTAAAAATAATTTTCCTTTTTGAAAAATTATTTGAAATCTAAAGTTAATACTGCCGTCCGGCTTAAAAATACTTTTGGACTTTTGATAGTTATAAATCCCATTTTCTTCAACCTGTCAATCATTTCATTAAATGCTGCTTTTGTCACATGAAATTTCGGCTCCATGATGAAAATCATGCCGATGGGTTTTAACAGTGAAATCAATTCTTCAAAGAATTTCTTTTGGTTCCTTACCTCATGAATCATGTAAAATGCTATAACCAAATCTACTTTTTCATCAATGCCGATATTTTCATAACTGCTTTTATGCAGTACGATTCTTTGCTCTAAAATCGTTCCTTCTATTTTTTCTCTGATTTTATCAAGCATACCTTCCTGTACATCGGCAGCAATCACCTTTCCGGAATCGTTAAGCATTTTTGCAACTTCTACCGAAAAAAATCCGGGACCGCAACCGACATCTAAGACTGTCATCCCTTCTTTAATGTATGGTTTCAGAATCTTTTGAGGATTGTGTACTAATTTTCGGAAAGCGTTATCAAGTCCATTAGCGCGTTCTACTGGAAAAATTTGTTTTTGTTCTTTTTTATTCATTGTCATTAAACACTAAATATTTTCTCTTCGGAAAATTATTTGAATATTTCAACTTCCCTGTTTGTAATTAAATTTATCCTTCAATTCTTTATCTATTTCCTCCATTACGGTAGCTACATAATTGATATATCCTACAAAATCTCTATTTACATCTTTAATCATAACATCGCCCATTCGAAACAGATATATAACTTCGGGTTGATAGATGATTGTTGATAATTTGGTTGAACCGGTATTATCAAAACCAATTTTTACAGCAATATATTTATTAAAACCATCAGCTCTTTTGTCATATAGATCTTTAATCTTCGATTGCATAGAGGGAAAATAACTAGAATATAAAGAAATAATATCACTTAATAATTTCCGGTTCTCAATCAAACGTAAGTTATTAACAGAACTGAAACTTTGGTAAATACCATAATTAATTCTCACACCATAAGTACTGAGTAGTCGATTAGAACGCAAGTCTATATATTGAGCGTCAATTTGCTTTTTGTTGATTTGAGAAAGTACCGAATCGTAATAGACTAATTGTTCATTAGTCATCACATCGATATATTTTCGGATGTTAATGGTATCCTGAATCAGACTTTCCCGGGTATCAATCAAAAAATCTTTCACTTGCGCTTGCTCATGTCTTTTGTCGTTCCAGTTGTGAAACCAAATGGTGAGATTTACGGCAATAACGATAATAAGAATTTCCCACAAAAAACTGCCGATTTTTTGACTCCATTTTTTCTTCTTGTCCGTCAATGCGTGAACAGCTTCTTTTGCGTGTTCCAGCATTTTATCTTCTTCTGCTTCCATATTAGAATTAAAAATTACCTCAATTTATTTCTTATTCAATATCTGCTCAGCCGCAAGCATCATCAATAAAAACGATTGCGCTTCGGTTGATGTCCCCGGCGAATTGAAAAACGGCGAGCCTGCCGCTCCCTGCACATATCCGTTTTCATCCACTTTTGCCAAAGCTCCTTTTTTCATTTTTTCAGCGAGTTCAAGATATTTTTTATCAATGGCGCCGGTCTTTACGCCTTTAAATACGGCGAAAGCAGCCATTTGTGAAAGATTTGTTTCTACAAAAGAATCCGGTTCGCCGACAAAATCGTTGAATAAACCGTCGGAACGAATATTGGCTTGTAATCCGTCGAGCAATTCGGAGAGATAAGTTGCAATTTCGGTTTTATATGCCTGACGGTCGGCAGGCAATAGCTCATAGATGATGGCAAGCGACGCAGCCGCCCAACCATTGCCCCCACCCCAACAGTGAGCGCTGATGAAGCAATTTTCGTCGTCGCTCCACCGGTGGGAAAACAGTTTTTTATCCTGATTCCACAAAACAGTCCGGTATCCGCGAATTTGTTTCAGGCATTCGTCGTAATCTCCGTATGCAGCAAGAAACGGCGGAAGCATGTAAATTGCATCGCTCCAGATTTCCCTGTGATCATTTATATGATATACAGTACCCGCCGCATTTCGAGGCGCCGTGTTTTTGCAGTAGTTGTAAAGCTGGTCTGCAGCTTGTTTATACCTGTCTTCGCCAAACAAATCATGGCATTTCAATATTCCGTATCCGGCAGCTACAGGGTCGGTAACAGCATGGTCGGAGCCGAGCATGCAAGTGCGACCATCGGGAGTCTGCCTGACGAGCGCATCATGCACTAATAATTTAAGCATGTCATAATCAGCGCATTCAATCATTGCCTGTATAGCGACGCCCTGTTCCCATGCCGCTCTTTGCATGGATAACAAAGCATTTTTTGCTTTTTCGGCAACAGGGTTCAAATTTTGTTTCTTTGCAGGAGATACGCCTGATAAATTACAACTCCCCAGCATAAGCCCTGAAAACGCTAAAGAAGTGTTTTGAATAAAATGACGACGGTTCATAATCAATTGATTTGTTATTTGTGTTATTATATATTCATTCTTTTAAAGGCATTTTTTAAAAAGTTTATCCACATAAGGCGTATCCATTTTATCCATATTGTATTCCCATAACAACCATGTGCCTATTTTTGCGTCTTTGTGTAGTTTCCAATCGCTGAAATACATAATTCTTTTTGTTTATTTTTTTGATCAATGGCTGGTTTCCATTGGAAAAAAACGGAGAGATTAACTTGCTGTATCACTCTTCCGCCCGTTTGACGCTCTGAATCCCTTTGATTTTCTGTAAAAGGCTCGATAAGTGATTAATATCGTCTAAATCGTGGACGATTACTTCGATTGTTCCTCTGAACATTCCGCCGTCGGTATCAATGGTCAACTTCCGGATGTTTACCGATAAATCTTTTGTAATTATGTTGGTAATATCGTTCAACATGCCCATCCGGTCGATACCTTTTATTTCGATTGAACCCGGGAAAGAGAACGATTTATGCCCCGCCCATTGGCAGGCAATGATACGGTTGCCAAAGCGAGCTTTTATAGTAAGCGCCGTCTTGCATGAGCGTTTGTGTATTTCTAAATACCCATCATCTCGAACAAATCCTAAGACTTCATCTCCCGGAACCGGATTGCAGCAGGGGGGAGCAATGTACTTGGTTTGGTAATCTTCTTCTTCGAGGATATAGGTTTTTTTCCGATTGATTTGTCGAGCGTCTAAAAGGGTTTCGATATTTTCTTTCCCTGAAGATGGGGTAACTACATTGAAAGCTCGTTTCGCATAACGGACAAGGATGTTTTTCTTTTTATCTTTCAAAATCTTTTGCGGATTGTCGGATAAATCCGGTTGCTTTTCGGCTATGGCTTGCAGGAAATCGTCTTTTTTCTGGTACCCGTAAAATGCAAGAAGTTTGTCTATAACCGCATTCGTATATTCTACCCCTGCTTTTTCCAACCATTCCACCAATATCTCTTCGCCTTTTTTAATGACATCCCTTTTTTGCCTCTTCAACGATTGCTCGATTCTCGTTTTAGCTTTCGCTGTCGTGACGTAAGTCAGCCATTCTTGAAGAGGTGATTGTGTACGCGAAGTTAAAATCTCCACCTGATCTCCCGACGACAACCTGTAGGTCAACGGTACTAACTGGTGGTTTACCTTCGCTCCTATACACTTATCGCCCATGCCGGTATGAATCTCGTATGCAAAATCCAATGCGGTAGCGCCTTGGGGTAAGGTTCTGATTTCCCCTTTCGGTGTAAAAACAAATATTTCCGAAGCAAACAGATTCAGCTTGATGGTATCCAGGAAATCCATAGCGCTTGGATTGGGCGACTCCAAAATGTCCTGTATCCGTTCCAGCCAACGATCCAATTCTGTTTGTTCGTCGATGGAATGCTCGCCATTGGTTTTGTATTTCCAGTGAGCGGCAAACCCTTTTTCGGCTATTTCGTCCATCTGTTCGCTTCGGATTTGGACTTCCACCCATTGACCGTCGGTGCCCATCGCCGTTATATGAAGCGCCTGATAGCCGTTGGCTTTGGGACGGCTCACCCAGTCGCGAATCCGCTCCGGATGAATTTTATACAGATCGGTAATGATGGCATAAATGTCCCAACATTGTTTCTTGGCATCGACACCGAGTTTCGGCTCAAAGACAATCCGAACGGCGAATAAATCATAAATAGCGTCAAAATCAATTCGCTTTGTTTGCATCTTACTCCAAATGGAATAAACCGATTTCACGCGCTCCTGTATGCGATAAACAATGCCCAATTCATCCAATTTAGGATAAAGTGGAACCGTAAAATGCTCATAGATTTTTTCCCTGTTCGATGCGGTAGCCTCCAATTTCCTGCTTATCTGCGCATATTCTTCCGGATGTTCATATTTGAAACTCAAATCTTCCAATTCGGTTTTTATACCGAACAATCCCAGGCGATGCGCCATGGGAGCATACAAAAACATGGTTTCGCCGGCTATCTTGTATTGTTTGGCAGGCAGAAGCGACCCCAATGTCCGCATGTTGTGCAGCCGGTCGGCTATTTTTATCAGGATCACCCGAATATCGTCCGACATCGTGATTAACAACTTCCGCATGTTCTCGGCCTGCGACGAAGCAGCTTCTGCAAAAAGGCCTCCCGATATTTTCGTCAATCCATCGACGATTTGAGCAATTTTCGGCCCGAAAAGGTTTTCAATGTCTTCGATCGTATAATCCGTATCTTCCACCACATCGTGCAATAAGGCGGAACTAATAGAGGTCGACCCTAAGCCCATTTCTTCACATACTATTTGCGCTACGGCAATCGGATGCATGATGTAAGGTTCTCCGGAAAGCCGTTTAACACCTTTATGGGCTTTGTTGGCAAAATGAAACGCTTTATTGATAATATCAAATTTTTGCCTGTGATTCGAATGGGAATAGCTTGTCAGCAAGTGGTCAAACGCCTCTTGAATCATTTCATCATCCGTCGATTTTGTTTTTTCCGAATCGTCCATTACCTTAGAAACAAATTAAATTTTAGGCACTAAGATGTATTGTCCCACTTTCAACGCGGAACTGGATAGCTTATTCAATTTCATCAAATCCGCAGAACTGTAACCCGGATATTTTTGAGCGATTGTATAGAAAGATTCACCCGGCTTTACTTTATATTGAACAGTATTTCCGGACGACGATTCTTTCGGATTCGACGATTTGCTTTTTTGCGCAGGAGCAGGTTCCGGAGATGCCGATTTTGAACTTTGCACGGCTGCCGTACTCCGTGTAGCATATCCGCCGTTGTCAACATACAAAACCAAGCTTTTCCCGGCAGGTACTCTGTTGGATGCTAAAGAATTCCACCGGCGAATATTTCGCGCGGTGACTCCATATTTATTGGCAATGGATAATACCGTTTCGCCGGGAGTGACTTTATAAGTTATTTTTTCGATGCGGTTCGCCGCTTTGCTTTCTTCGACATGCGTCCGGTTGGTAAATAGTTCATCGGCTCGATAATTGGCTATTTCATCTTCTTTTTCTACGAAAGCATACACCTGAAGCGACGGTAATTTCAGAATTTGCGGCCGGTAATTGCCTGGAATGATATCTCTCTTGTATTGTGGATTTAACGTTCGAATCATCTCTTTATCTATCTTTAAGACTTCGGCAATCTGGTCGAAATGAATCAACCGGTCGACCATGACCGTGTCGGTCGAAAGCGGCAGGGACGTTTGAACCGGATACAGTTGATGATAAGCATAATAATTCATCACATAATTGGCGGCAATGAAAAACGGGACATACGACCGGGTTTCCCTGGGCAGATAGGGATAGATCGCCCAATAGTCGGTTTTTCCACCCGCCCGCTTAATGGCTTTATTGACATTCCCACCTCCACAATTATAAGCGGCAATCGCTAAATTCCAATCGTTGTATATCTCATACAAATCTTTCAGGTGCCTGCAAGCCGCATCCGTTGAGCGGATCGGATCCCGTCGCTCATCAACCAAACTGTTAATATCCAAACCGTAGTTTTTCCCCGTAGATATGATAAATTGCCACAGTCCCGAAGCGCCGGCACGGGAAAACGCTACCGGATTAAATGCCGATTCAACAATGACCAAGTATTTCAACTCCAAAGGCAAGCCATACTTATCCAAGGCTTCTTCAATCATCGGGAAATAAAAATTTTCCAAGCCTAACATGTATTCAACCAAATCCCTGCGACGTTCCGTATATAATTCAATACATTTCCGGACGGTGCTATTATAAGGCAGTTCAATAATCGTAGGTAGCTGAGATAACCGTTCCATATAAATCGAATCGCTTACCGGAACATCTTCCTGATATCCCGTATCATTTAATTTATTGGTATAATTTTTTACCCACCACGAATGCATCAGGTTGTCGAAATTGGTATCCCAAGCTTCCGGGGCGACCAGCGTGGAGTCGGATTCATTCGTTAACGAATCCGTCACATTCGTTAACGAATCGGAGGCGCTCTTGAAATACGTTCGATCATCTTCGTTTGCCGTCTTTTCTTCCTTACTTGCTTTATGGTTTATATCCTGCCCGACCGAAGTCTGTGCAAATGTAAAGCTGCATGAAGAAAAGAATAGTAGAAAAAAGAAAGTCCTCATATATTTATTTTTAAGATAGTAATTTAAAAAGCAAAACTTAATTGCATCCCGAATGAACGGGCACTATTAGGAGTACGATCGAATAAAACAGGTTCGACATGCATACCCAAATCGGGGCTAATGTCGAAGTCAAATAACTGGGCATCAACGTAGGCATCAATAATCGTAATGAGATAGACGCCTATGGTTATGATATAGCTCATATCCCTGTAGCGCCTGTAATAATCCCTTGCCGATTTCAGAGTAGTAGCAAAACTGCTCTTCATATCCGCAGTCCAAGTGCTGGGGTCCATCCTCAGGTAAGAGCCGTACCGGTAATCGTCCCAGGAATTGGTGTTCGGATCGCCGTCAATAAAATCAAGATAAGCTCTCCGGAAGCCATTGTATTGATTTCCATTCCATGTAATGGCATATAGGCATCCCATAAAACCTCCGTAAACTAACGGCAATTTCCAATATTTCCGATTATAAATCTGCCCTAAACCCGGAAAAATAGCAGCATAAATCGTTGCTTTTTTCGAGTTGGGCTTAAATTTTTCCTTGACTAAAGGTATCTTTCCTTTGACAAGCGTATCGTTCCGAATCGTGTCTGTCCGTATAGAAAACTTTTCCGAAATCGAAACGCTATCTTTTCCGGAAGAATCAACTGCTTGAGCTATACACCCGACTGGAAAAAAATAAAACAGAATTACTATAAGGTGGATATACCTTTTCAATTTTTTTGTTATTATATTGAATCGGCGAAATTACGAAATATTTTTTACAGAATCAAACACTTGCAATATTCTTTGTAATTCTTTTTCATCTCCAAATGAAATACTGATTTTTCCCGCCCCCTTATCATTGCAGGAAAGGGAAACCTTTAATCCCAAAAAAGAGGATAATTGGTCTTTCAATTGATCGTAGTCGTGCGTCTTGTTGGGTTTGGTTTTTTTAGGAACGATCACTTCCGGCAACTCTTCGGTTTCTTTTTGGTTGAGTTCTTTGACTATTTCTTCTGTCCGGCGTACCGAAAAATCATATTCCAAAATTTGCTCATAAACCATTAATTGAGTAGAGGGGTCTTCCAAGGAAAGCAACAGTTTGGCATGCCCCATATCGATCTTTTTATTTTTCAATCCGATTTGGATTTCAGCCGGTAGTTTCAAAATACGCAGAAAGTTGGCAATAGTTGCCCGCTTTTTCCCGATGCGTTCGCTTAATTTTTCTTGCGTTAAATTATGCTTATCAATTAACGTTTGAAAAGCCAGGGCAATTTCAATGGCATTCAAATCTTCCCGTTGAATGTTTTCGATCAATGCCATTTCCATCATGTTTTCATCACTGGCTTTTTTAATATAGGCCGGAATGGTGGTCAAATCAGCCAATAACGAAGCCCTGTATCGTCTTTCTCCTGAAATAATCTGGTATTTATCCGGCTCTACTTCCCGTAAAGTGATCGGTTGAATTAATCCTAAAACCCGGATGGAAGCGGCTAATTCTTCTAAAGCTTCCTCATCAAATATCGTACGAGGCTGATCGGGATTTACCTCGATTTTCGATAATTCCACTTCGTTGATAGACGACGACCCTTCGGTGTTCAGGTCATCCATCGTAATTAAGGCTTCAATACCTCTACCCAAGGCCGATTTCACTTGTTTTGCCATATTATTTTATATTTTTTTCAATCAATTCCTTTGCTAATTGCATGTGATGATACGAGCCTTTCGAGTCCGGATCATACAATAAGACCGGCTGCCCGTAACTGGGCGCTTCGCTCAGCTTGACGCTACGCTGGATAACCGTTGTAAATACCATTTCGCCGAAGTGCTTCTTCACTTCTTCATACACCTGATTGGCCAAACGCAGTCGCGAATCGTACATCGTAAGCAAAAAACCCTCGATATCTAATCCGGGATTTAATTTCGATTTGATTATTTTAATGGTATTCAATAATTTGGAAATCCCTTCCAAAGCAAAATACTCGCATTGCACCGGAATAATGACCGAATTGGCAGCCGTCAACGAATTGACCGTGATCAATCCCAAGGAAGGAGAACAATCAATTAAAATGTAATCATACTGATCTTTCACTTTTTCCAACACTCTTTTCATTACTTTTTCCCGATTCTGAAAATTGAGCATTTCTATTTCCGCGCCCACTAAATCGATATGGGAGGGAAGAATCGACAAGTGCGGAATTTCCGTCGATACAATCGCTTCTTCAGGATTGAGTTCATTGACGATACATTCGTAAATCGTTTTTTTCAAATTCCGTACATTGATGCTTAGGCCCGATGAAGCATTCGCTTGAGGGTCGGCATCGACAATCATCACTTTTTTATCCAAAGCGGCCAGTGAGGCTGCTAAATTTATTGCCGTTGTAGTCTTTCCCACTCCGCCTTTCTGATTGGCAATCGCTATTATTTTTCCCATATAAATATTATTTCGCAAATTAATTTGCAAAAATACGATTTTTTTATTGATTACCTATTTGTTTGTGGGAAAACAACGGTAGGTTGTTGAAAACTTCCATTTTTTGTTAATAACTTTCTTCGTTTATTTTCGTACCTTTGCCCGCAAATTTCAATTATGGCAAAAGAAAATAAACCGTTGTTTTTACTTACCAACGACGACGGTGTACAGGCATCGGGACTGAATAATCTGATAGATGCCATGCGTTCGGAAGGCGATATCGTAGTAATAGCGCCCAACGCACCCCGGTCGGGAATGTCGAGCGCTATTACGGCATTCAATCCCATACGGGCTAAGTTATTAAAAAAAGAAGAAGGCCTTACGGTTTATTCGTGTAGCGGAACTCCGGTAGATTGTGTAAAATTAGGATTGAACGAACTGTTAGACCGGAAACCCGATTTGCTGCTTTCGGGAATCAATCACGGTTCCAATGCGGCTATTTGCATCATTTATTCGGGAACGATGGGCGCCGCATTTGAAGGCTGTATTTCTGGTATTCCATCCCTCGGTATTTCACTCACCAACCATTCTTCCCAAGCCGATTTCTCCCAGGCGGTAAAATACGGGAAACAGGTTGCTGAACGAATGCTTGCAAGCGGCCTTCCGGAAGGAGTGTGCCTGAATTTGAATGTTCCGAACATTCCGAAGGTCAAAGGATTGAAAGTGTGTTCTCAAACAAAAGGGTATTGGACAAAGGAATTCATGGAAATGAAAGACCCCTCCGGACGAACGGTTTATTGGCTGACCGGCGAGTTATTGAATCAGGAACCCGATAATGAACGTAGCGACGAATGGGCGCTGGCTCAAGGATATGCTGCCTTGGTTCCATTACGCATCGATATGACCGACTATGCTTTTATCGAAAAAGTTAAGGATTGGGAGAGTTGAAAAAGCCGGGGTAAATGCCATTCCGAACGAAGCCTCTATCATTGCGTACATAGACCCGTTAGGATAACCTTTTCTTTTTTTCATAAAAAAATACCAACACCCTCACAGGAAACGCCAAAATCAAAGGCAACGCAATCTTGTTGATTATTCCGGGAATATAACTGATTTTTTTATGAAACATCTTTTTTAATGCGCGCTTTGCCAGCAAATCGGGACTAATCATTACTCCCCAATTTTTTGCCACTTTTCGTAATTCCGGTTTCAATTCAAACAAATTGGTATCGACGGCGCCGGGGCAAATGGTGGTGACGCCTACATTGTAAGGCGAAAATTCAAAGTGGATCGACTTGGAAAATATGTGTATAAACTGCTTGGTGGAAGCATATAATGAAATATAAGGATAGGGCATCCATGCCGACAGTGAAGAAACCGTAAGAATATATCCTTCGCGGCGGGTTTTCATATCGTTTCCAAACAGTTTACATAATTTTGCAGGAGTATTCAGATGTAATTGCAAGAAAGCGTTGTATTTATCGTTGTCAATTCCGGTTATCGAATCGAAAATAAAACGTCCGGCGTTGCTAATCAGAATATGAACTTCAATATTGTTTTCACGGCAAAACGCATGGATTGTTTCGGCTGCATCTATCAGGGATAAGTCTAAACATAAGCAATATACATCCACAGGATAATTGCTTTTGAATTGTTCCGCTGCACGATTAATTCCTTCTTCCTGAATATCAATAATAAGAAGATTATATCCCTGTTGGGCGAGATTGTCGGCAAAAGCGAATCCCAATCCCGAAGCGGCGCCGGTAATTAATGCCGTTTTGTTTTTTCTATTTCTTTCAGAATACATTTTGGATGGATGCTGCGGCGCCTTCTTTGTATATGGCGCCGGTAATTTTTCGGAGGCCGGGAATTACTTCTTTCCTAATTCTTTTTGAGTTTAATACGCCACACCTGCAATTCGCCTGTCTTCATCTGTGAGCACATGCGGCTCCACTACAAAATCAACACCTTTCGGTTCTCTAATTACTGCCATAATTTTACAATAGATTGAATATGTTCAGGATTTCGTGCCGAATGATAAATGTCAATAATATCAATGGTAGAGGAAGTTACAGAATACAAAATGCAATAACTCTTGTAAATTATATTTCGGTAAGTTTTCTTTTCCGTGCTTTCCAAAAAGCGATTCTTAGGATTAGCATCGGGTTGTTTACTTAAAAATGTAATTTTTTGTCTAATTTCTTTCACAAATTTGTCACTTACGGTTTTTCCAAACGACTCTTCGCCATAATTTTTAACTCGTGCCAAGTTGATAACAAATTCCGTTGAAATTATTATATTTCTTGGTTTAGGCTGCTTGGGCGTTTTTATTTGCTTAGCCATTCTTCCGTAACTTTACAAAATTCCTCGAAAGAAATTCGCGGTGCATTTTCGCTATATTTAACCATTTCCCTAAAATCGTCTATTGTAGTTGTTTCTTTTTCATTCGGGAATTGCCAATCTATTTGCTTTTCTATTTGCTTTGTTGCTGTTGCCATACGTTTATATTTAAAATTTACTATTACAAAATTACTGATTTCTTTATTATTTACCAAATTTTCAAGTCACAATTTTTTTTGCTCTGTCAAGTCGAGCCAATTCATAATCCACCGAAATTACCCGATACACTGTCCACCGCTTGCGTGCAACGAGGCAGCAACTTGCCGCAGGCGGGGGGTATCGCAAAGGCTCGGACGAGAGCCAAAAGGTGCTGTTCCGCACTGTCGCTCGGACGAGTTGCACCCCCGCTTGTGGCAAGCTGCACGTAGAATAAGGTGCCCCAAATGTTGACTGTCTCATCTTCATAAAACAATTCTATTGCCTCTTTTAAATTTTCGGTTGCTTCATCAATGGTTTTCCCTTGTGATGCAATATTGTTTTCAAGACAGGTTGCAACAAACCAATCTTCCTCTC
>Ga0123357_10006690_pt1 | contig 14125 bp, 11 predicted proteins | sample TergutEmb28metaG_FD_89873 | JGI IMG/M metagenome (GOLD analysis project Ga0123357, IMG submission 89873) | Embiratermes neotenicus P4 segment gut microbial communities from Petit-Saut dam, French Guiana - Emb289 P4 | ecosystem: Host-associated > Arthropoda: Insects > Digestive system > Gut ... | reverse complement strand
TTTCCGAAACATGTATAGTACATTACTTACTTACTCCATGGAGCAGAGTCCTTCTTGAGAAGGTAACTATTCTGCAGCTAGTCATGAAATTCCCCGCACTTTATGGAACCCGGGTTATCAAATAAATTTGAGAAATATGCATCTCGTTGGTTTTTATTATAAGAATACAGCACGATGCGCGGTCCTCTGAATGTCATAATCCAGTAAAATTAAGAGGTAAATTTGTCTGCCTGACTGAGCACCAAACTGCGGAGGCTTATGGGGACGTGGAGGTATACCTCTACGCGTTGTTTACCTCGGCACTGGATGGAGATGATTGGTCAGCTTCACGTCACGTCCCCCTTACCTTAATTAGGAGACTGATTCTTCGGTCCTTCAGGCCAAGGCCCAGTAACTGTATTGACTGAGCTACCTGTTGTACTGTAGTTGTTTTAGTGCGCTTGTAATGAGCTCGCTACATAATTGCCGTAGGAGATGTGTATAAAAAAGCAAACCTGTTTCAAAATATGTCCCAACTGAAATCCTTTGAAAGGCCTATATGCCATTCTACATTATTCCATAATTTAGTTATGTCTGCATATGCCTGTTCCTTTTTTTTTCTGTCTCTCTCTCTCTCTCTCTCTCTTTACAATTACAATTAGCGACCGTTTTCCAGCATCGCTTTGAGAACCCACTTACCCCGTGACATAACGAACAGTCCAAACGAAGGGAGAAATTGTTTGAACGTGGATTTTGGTGTTCTGGTTGCACTTCTTTCACGTTACAGTCAAACGTTTCGATGCGAGAGACTAAAACTGATTCCTTACCATCTTATTTTAGTCTCAAACGCTCGTTACTGATGTGTATTTGTTAGGTCTGCTGTGAGTTCGTGTGTCGGCTTAGAAAGTGTCCGTTTAATCTCACTTTTTATTTTTTTTAACAAAACCGCCGACCGATTTCTAGCTGTATGACGTGTACTGAAATGTTACGAGGATGAAATAGAGGATGACATGGGCGAGGCATGTGGCACGCACACGGGAGAAGAGATACAGATAGGGTTTTTGTGGGGAAACCTGAAGGATATTGACCACTTGGAACACTTATTCGTAGATGGGAGGGTAGTAGTGTCGGTGTAAAGGTAAATCAGTCCCGTTACAGGCCTGTAGTGGCCCAGAGGGTTCCAGGAAGTTAAGGTTCCCAGATTTCATGACAACGGCTCAGGATGGTGGTAAGGTTGTCAGCCTTTTGCACCGGCCACCTTTACCCCCAGGAAATACTCCTGGTGCTCATTTCTGTTGGAGGCTGAGTCGACGCCAGGGCCATAGTGCGATTGGAAGGATTTTATGTTAATGAAAAATTCCAGTGACACCAGCTAGGATCGAACCAGTGACCTTACAATTTGTAGCACAGCACCTTAACCACTGTGCTACCGCGGTCCCCCAATCTAGTAGTGTCGGTGTATCAAAGAAATGTGGCAGCCTCTGACCTGGATTCATCTGTCGCAGGGTGGGGACGAATGGCGGCCTTTTGTGAACACGGTGATGGATTTTTGTACTGCACATAGTACGTAATACTCCTTCAACAATAGCGCTAACTAGACTTGTTAAAATGAGAATGGAAATTTGTAAGCCAAAACAAATCTGCGCGAAGATCTTCAGTTTAGTACAAATACAATGTATTATGAACGTTATTAGTTCTCTGACACAGTATCATTTGGCACTGTGAGTCATGACGGTCCTGGGTCCTGGCGTCTCTCGTGTTTTATACTTCTCTTGAAATGTGTTTGTACATTTATTGTCGTTACAAATATCGCACTGTAATTTATCATGTCATATAGTCTGACAATAGGCTATCTCTATTGTGCAGTTTTGCTCTGGAACACTCGTACGTATGCAATAGGCGTATCATGAAAGTTTTATAGAATTGCTGTCGTAAATAACTTTTATTATAAATTGTGTACAATCCATTATAGATATAAAACATGAAACTCAGCAAAATGAAACAAACTGGAATCGACTGTTGTCAGGCGAGAGTAATTTGTGTCCTGTCCATCAGATTAAGTTGAACTCTGACGTTTCTCTTTCATAGTGGAATATAGAAATTGTTAATAAACAGCGACGAATCTTTTTGTGCGTCAGATTGACGATATTTTGACACTGTGAATAAGTTTAGTACTTGGAGAAATGTCGTTTTGCTCAGAAAGTAAACCCATTCTCAAGTTTGGAGCCCTCAGATTTGGAATGGAAAGTGCCTGATTCTTAACCGGATATCGAGGTGGAAGGAATCCGTTCTTATGCCAAACCGCGTGCATGTTTTATAACCACAGCTATATATCGATCTGTCACATTATGTAATAGTGTCATGTGTTTGTTTTGATATGTGGCATTTTAGGTTATAAACATAGGTTCAGCTTGCTGTGAGGTCGGTGATTCCAATGACGTAAGTAATCTTAAAATTCGAGCTATTATTTGGTTTTTAAACGGTGGTGTTCTTCGGCAGTGTGACGCGTATTACAAATGGTGGCTAAATGACAGTTGAGAAAGAAGCTGCCGTTGGTTGGCTGAACCGAGCAAGTTAGCTCAAGCTGCAACACCACTGACTTGCAATCTGGAGGTGCCCCATTCGATTCTCGACGAGAACACCAGAACGATTTTCATGATTTTCCGCAGTTTTCAGGCAGCTTCCGGGATGTGTCTTAGATAAGACCAGATTCGCATTCCCATTCGCTTTCCAGTTGCTTATTCACGCACTGACGGTCCCAGTGGCTGCGCGGTCAAAGGCGTAGATCTACGGACGCTCGCCTGCTGAGATTGTGGGTTCGAATCCCACCTGGGGCATGGATGTTTGTCTGTTGTGAGCGTTTTGTGTTGTCAGGTAGAGGTCTCTGCGACGAACTGATCACTCGTCCAGAGGAGTCCTAACGACTGTGGTGCGTCGTTGTGTATGATCTAGAAAACCTCATGAATGAGGAAACATACCCAATCAATGTGATTGAGCGTAATATAGGAGATACATCACTGGATGTATTTCATACATGCCATTAATAGTGACCGTCAAACACGATTGCTGAATGTCCTCGGACAGATTGCAATGATACTGGGAGATAAAAAAAATTCACGCAGTGTCACCCAGTCAACCGACCGAACGTAAGATACTGAGGACTTTTTATGTAGATTACAATAAGCGAACAAATAACGATGATTTAAGTCGCTGCCTCTTAGACTGGGGAACCGCGGTAGCACAGTGGTTAAGGTGCTGTGCTACAAATCGGAAAGTCGCTGGTTCGATCCCAGCTGGTGTCAGTGGAATTTTTCATTGACATAAAACTCTTCCGATCGCACTATGGCCCTGGGGTCGACTCAGCCTCTATCAGAAATGAGTACCAGAAGTATTTCCTGGGGGTAAAGGCGGCCGGTGCGCAAGGCTGACAACCTTACCACCGTCCTGTGCCGTTGTCACGAAATCTGGGAACCTTAACTTCCAGGAACCCTCTGGGCCTGTCCAGGCCTGTAATGGGACTGCTTTACCTTTACCTCTTCGATTATGTAGATCAGAGATTCACATATCGCGGGCGTTAGGTCTGCCCGTCACTAAATGTACGTAATGCCTAATGTATGAGATTGCTTCATGACACCCTTCTGACGCCCATTATTTTGAGGTGGCTTTTATGTTTTCGGAAAGTGTGCACGGAGTTTTGCATTCGTGTTGAACACAAGTCCAGAATATCAGGGACCTGCCGTACCACCAGCCTTCTCCTTTTCGTGAATACTGTAAGACATTAAGGATTAAAACCTATTTAAATGACCGTATCGAATTAGTTTCGCTAGAATAATTCACAAAACTAGTTTCGATAGAATAATTTACGAACCGGAACGAAAGAGACCACTGGGGAGACCTAGGCGTAGATGGGTGGTTAATATTAGGATAGATCTCCAGGAGGTGGGATGTGGGTATGTGAACTGGATCGGGCTGGCCCAGGATAGGGGCGGGTGGAGGAGGCTTGTGAGTGCGGTAATGAACCTTCGGGTTCCATAAAATGCGGGGAATTTCTTGACTAGTTGCAAACCAGTTAGCTTCTCAAGAAGGACTCTGCACAATGGAATAAGTATGTAAGAATAATTCACAGGTTAACTAGAAATATAAGACGTTCATTTTGTGCGGCTGCTACATCGCTCTGTCTTTGACGCGAAGTTTTCCCCAGAACAGCGTTCTGCCTTTCACGGCTGCAACGCTTATAAGCAGTTGAGCAATCAGTATTAGTCGCCAGCAACGCACAGCGGTTTGTCGCTGATATTGTTCACATTTGTGATTTGTCTTGTCGGGCTGGTTTTTCCACGTTTCGACTGAACTTAGCTGTCTCTTATCTTCGAGGCGAAGTGACTCAAAGGAAGAACCAGCATTTCAAAGAATAATTTACTGTATGATATTTGTTTAGGGTGCAGTGCACGTGTCTCACCTCTTGCATTGAGGTAACTTACTAAGCATGCACGGTCCCAAAACTTTGAGATGTATGTTGTAGCTGGGTAGCAGCTTCGAGTAAGTCGCTCTTTATTCGTGAGTCATGACTCCTCGGCTGTCCGCCACACTGTAAAATGTTAATCTTATCGTGGTCTATAGACATGATACAAGTTTTTATTCAGTTTTGTAAAAGAATCAAACATTCCTTCATGAACGGAAACGGTTGTTTGTTCAGCAGTTTTGTTTTGCGTGATTTGATGGTTTGCCTGCTCCAACCTTGATTGCGTTTTTGTTGCGAAGGGCAGTTTATTTTTGTTTGGTGTCGTTATATACCTAAATGAATTTCCCTCTGCTAGCCCATGTGTCTTGAAAGCAACTTCAAGGCATCAGAACACATCGTCTGGCAATTAAAACCATAGTTTAAACATTTTATATAACAAAAAGATACCACATGCATGTTTAAATCAGGGTATTCTGTTAGGTGACGACTCGACCCAATTGTACACCGGTTGTATTATTATTATTATTATTATTATTATTATTATTACTACTACTACTACTACTTAGTTGTCCCTTGTCACAGGCCGTTTCCTCCTGGTACCTCTTGATTGAATATTATTGAATATAATGTTAAGTATAATATTGAACTTTTAATATATTTAATCACAGTTTGTGAAACCCACGTGGTTGACACCAGCTGCTACAATCTGCAATATAATACGAATTACTTTGTAATCTATCGTACTGTAGTAAGTTTTAAGTCTTGGTACAGAGCTCTCTGAGGACGGTGTGACGCCAAAACATGTAGGAGCGATAGAAGATTGTATTGAAGGTGCATTTGTTGGCGTCGTAAAGGAATAATTTAATTGTTGTAGTTTAGTTGTTCTTCTGTTTTCTGACATTATTATTATTATTATTATTATTATTATTATTATTATTGTCGTCATCATCATCATCATCACAATCGAAAATTATCACAAACAGCAGCATCAGAACGTCGCTAAATGTCTCAATAGTATTGTATGATCTTCATCCTTGTATTCCAGTTTATCACTCTGTTGTGTTTCCTTATCATCTTCACTTGGTATTTCTTGTTTCTCTCGCTCATAACCAAGTGAGCAGCACATCCGCATTTCCCGAACGTGCCACACAACAGTATGGGGGTAAGCGTTACGAAGCTCCTTATAGAGGGTGTAGATTGTTCATTTCAACTTTTATTTCTCGTCTTTTTGGACCTGTATCAAAATGTTCACTTCTGTGTTGCTGTTCTGTAAGATCTGTTGCCACATAGGTTCTGTCGTAACGTATGTTCACGTTATGAAGACGAACACGTGTTCGGCCTGCAATAATGTGCCGCTCGAGCGCGACTTTCTTATTGACGGAAGCTTGTCAGTTTTGAACACGGAAAATAGCACTGCAAATTGTAGAAAGATCTGTTCGCCTATTTTCTGTGAAACTATAACAGACTTGAAGGTATGCGTAGGCCTGCTTAAGGGTGGTGTACAAGTAGGCTTTCTCAGCATTGTGAACGCGCCTTAAATGGTACTATACCCTGTACTTTGTAAGGCTGAATATTGTAAAGTGTGTTGGATAATTTAAAGAAGGGCTGAAGAGGTTTGGAAGAACGAAGGGCAGAGGGAGGGCCGTCTGTTGAAAATGTGTCAAAAATTTATAACGAAATCATAGTTATCTAAATTTGTTCTTGAAGTATTTCGGTCGTTGCTATGTCGAAGAGCAGTTCTTGGTACGTGCCTCCTGGCTCACCTGCATGTATTTGGGACGCAGAGTCTGTCGACGGACTTTGGGCAGGCGCGAAACTGAAACGGAACTTTACGTACTGTACCAGTGTTTCATATCAAGCACACTCTGCAGCTTGTTGCAAAAAAACGACCGCTGGTGAGACGGACAGGTAGAGAGATCAGCTGAATCGGCCGACAGGGAACATGAAAAGAGTGGTTGCAGGTATTAGATTGGTGCTTGTGGAATGATGGTCACCATCGTCGTCGTCATCACCACCACCAGGAATAGCGTAGAGCAGGGCTGGCCAACTTCAACCCACAGGAAGGCCACATAATTCGTTAACGCTCTCGCCAGAGCGGCGCACTTGTGTATACATATATCGAAGAGGAGGTGGAGAGGGATTGAATTTACCAGAACGCCGTTATTTACAATCCGTATGTTACGCTAAAAGAATAGCTGAATGACAAGGCAGTGGGCCTTGCTAAACTGGACAAAACACAAAGAATGATCGGTTTACTGTGTGCTGTCTTAAAAGTGTAAACATTATCTCTGCTGATAGGGTTGTTATATTGTGTTCTGTAAATCTGTTATATCGTTCATTGAATGCAATAGTGGCAAATCCAAAAATTGCCCATTTGGAGTTAATAATACAATTGAGCTGAGATGTATAACCGCTACCTCCGACGATGTCGACAGATACCGATAACTATAAATGACAGTCATACCGCACTGAAACGTAGCGAAGTACCTTGACATGACGCTGGATGCCAAGCTGCGCTGGAAGGCACATGTCAAGAAAAAAACGCGAAGAGCTTGGACTAAAATACAGAAAAATGTATTGGCTCATGGGAGGAAGATCGGTCCTGTCGATGCACGATAAGCTGATGCTGTACAAACAAATATTGAAGCCTTTGTGGTCGTATGGCATACAGCGGCGAGGAAGCACGAAACAGAGCAACACTGACATCATTCAACGATGTCTAAACAAGGTACTTAGGAACATCGCTGATGCACCTTGGTATATCAGAAATGCCGACCTCCATAGGGACCTTCAGATGGAGATGGTTACGAATGAAATTGGGAGGTTCGCTAAGAAGCATGAAGAAAGACTTCTCCGCCACGTCAACGTCTCAGCGATCCAGCTGCTGGACAGCAGCGAACTGGTGCGAAGGCTTAAAAAAAAAAAAAACCTTTTGAGCTGGTGTAGTGATCATTAAAACCAGAGCACAGCGAAGTGCACCATAAACATTATTAGTGTGTGTGATAAAAAAAAGAGGGCACAGTGTTAGTGCAGTAATCACCGCCAACAAAGTAAAAGACAAAGTGTAACCAAACAAAACGAAACAGGTAGAACCGCTGGGCGACAGCTGAAGTTAATATTCATTTAGCAATATAAGTCGGAGCAAAATAGCTGGTTAGTCTTAAGACTGGGTGTTACTGTAGTTAAGTGACGATATGTCGTTCAATAATAATAAAAAAACTACATCCGACAATAATGACATCTGGCGGGGTATGTTTTGACTAAGAAGTGTGCCGGTATTGTCACAGGTACAGTAATATTTTTGAGCTCAATCACAGTAGAAACCCCAAAAGGCAATTTTTGAGCGCTGCTACTATTGCATTCAGTGAGTTAGATTATTTTTTAAATATTATTTTACTGACAGTGTTAAGGCGACCGAAGGCCACAAATATTTCCCTGTCTGGCCACGTGATGGCCAGACCTGGCCTTGAGGGTCAAGTGTCTGCGCCTTGAATTGGACAATACAGGAAGCATGTTTCGATTCCCGACAGGAACAATAGATTTTCTGTTATCCAAAGCGTCCAAATTGGCCACTTGTTTAGTGGTTACTGGTTTTTTTTACCTGGGGTTGGCCGGTCCAGTGCAGAGGTTTGAAGTATTCAACCTGTTCATGCACCCATCCATGTTCAGTTTTGGCGGCCACAAGAACAAATTGACCTCCGGTTATGAACGTCAGGTCGTAAAATTTCAGAAAGTCTGGGTGTTTTATTTGACCATAATAGTGTTGTCGATGCTTCCTGACAGGTTAGAAACTCAATGTCACTTTTCAGAGATGGCAAAAAATTAATGATTAGTGCATAGGATGCTGTGAGACAGCTGGAAACGTAGTGTGACATTCCGTGTCTTAAGGAAATAAACCGCGAGAATATGATGTCGCTCTTAGTGCTCCGAATTGTAGAGTGCAAGATGGAAGACCTGCTAACGTAGACAGATACCGAGGGAGTGCGCTTTTCCATGGCCTTAGATCGTGGGTGAGTGGGTGAGGATTTGTAAGGGGGCGATGTTCGGTTCTTCCAGTTTGTCTAGTCAGCAGCTGCTGATTTAGGGCAGACCACGAAAATACAATATCCGGTAACCTGCGCAGTTTTCAGATACAAGCGTCCGAATGTTACATCCTTGTCAACCTTTCCCGTGCTTTGATACTTTTGACGAGAGTAATTTGACGACCGGCTTGATTTTGTTACCGTCCGTTTTTAGGGGAACTTTTCACCAACTGCGCAGACTTCCCATACTGCAGTTTGTCTTATTAGACTAACTGATTTCACTACTCTGAAGCTGAAGAGTGGTGTTTGTTACGGTGAGGGATGTATCGGATACACATCGATTCAGTAGTTCACAAATGCAGACTGTTGCTTCATCTGTTACGTCGGACAAGGAATGTCACGTCGTGTATCAGTGCGAAGAGTCGTCTGACGAGGCGAGCAGCCTGCTTACTGCGACATTGCATGCTGGCCTGAATCGAAAGGAAAACGAGAGTCTTCCCGTAAGATCTTATTTTATTCAGAAGATTATAAAAGGCCAGTGAAGTCACCACACTACTTACCCGCAACTTATATTAGTGCGTCGTCACGATAATGGTGACGCTTTCGAGATTCGAAGGGTTGGTATCGTCTAAAAGCAAGGAAACTTCAAATATGCCCGTCAGAGTTGTGTGTCTGAAATGGACGTACATATAGGTTTGGTTTTTTTTTAACTGATGTCATTTATGGGTCATTTAATGTACCTCGTTTGCTTGTATTATTTCTTGCTTACAAAGGCTTACATGTTTGAATAGAATTGTGTTAAGTAGATTCGTAACAGTCCTATCTTTACGCTCGTCTTTGGGTTAGCCATACCTCCACATTATTGGATTGTCACATAGCATAAAATAATTCAAGTGACTACATATTTGGTTTTATTGAAAATTAATCGACTAAACAGTTTCACCTTTGAAGCCCGACACGGTTCACACTTCGTTCCTGTACACTGTACAACGCACATTAAAATCATAGTCAGTGATAATCGATTAACGTGCTTCCTTTTTTGTCCCGAGTTTCAAAGTTCTGTCTGCATTCACTTGCATAAATGTTCTTCCCTGCTCTTTAGTTTTCTGTAGTTGCACGCAGAGGACGTTCGGTTGCTGCTTCTATTTTGTGTGCCTGTTGATCAGGAATTGTAAACTACCCAGCATCACCTTCATTTCCCATAAATTTAACGACGCTGTAAATTACATCTGTTATTTGGCCATGGATTTTATCATTCTTTAGCACTGACTGACAGGAGCCATGTTTCGTGAAACGATAACAAAAACCGTACTTCTACGAAAATACTAAATAGAAACCCGGAATACAGATGTCTGCCATGTTGCTGAACAGCCGCTTAATAATCCGTCATTGTTTATTTTTAAGAGTTATTTTGTGGACTGTTTTCATCGCCCTGTGTTAAAAGTAAAAACATCACTTTTCGGGGACAAGATCGGACCTTTTCCTCGGGCTAAAAGTACTCTTGTACAACTGCCTGGGCTACATAAAGAAATATGCCGATAGTGGGGACTCGAACTAACATAAGTTGTTTCCGAAGGCTACTGCTAGCACGCGTTCAACTGTCTGGGCTACGTAAAGAAGTATGCCGATGGTGGGACTCGAACCAACATAGATTGTTTCCGACGGCTACTGCTAGCACGCGTTCAACTGTCTGGGTTACGTAAAGAAATATGCCGATAGTGGGACTCGAACCAACATAGTTTGTTTCCGAAGGCTACTGCTAGCACGCGTTCAACTGTCTGGGCTACGTAAAGAAATATGCCGATGGTGGGACTCGAACCAACATAGTTTGTTTCCGACGGCTACTGCTAGCACGCGTTCAACTGCCCGGGCTACGTCTGCTGACTGTAAGAACGGAACGGTCCGGTCGACTCATCCATCCCTACCCTAGCAGCACAGCTAGCTAGCCTCACGCCTGGGAAAGTTAATGAAGTTTAATTAATGTTTTTATTTCAAATTAAGCAAATGTATTGTTGTCTTCAGTTAAAATATACGCGGTGTGATTGATTGTAATGAATTGAAGACAGAGAAATGCCACGAATACGCAAATATGGGGAAAGTAAAACGACTCGAATTATAATGGCAACTGTACGTCACGTGACTTCCAGTTCGGGACTTAGAAAATTTCAGACCGATGGATTTTTGTTCGACTGAGTGGGCCCCACAAGTTTGGCTGTTCTCATCCACCGGCCAAACCGTTTTGTGCTTGATTGACCCTGACGCTCAAAGCACTACGATCTCTTGACACGCCTATAAATATTTTACCAATCGGCATGCCGTAGCGTACCAAAACACTTCAGCAAGACGCCTCTGAGCACCTGAGTGCCGTTTCTACCGTCGTCAGAATCCTAAGAACTGTAATTGTTTCATGCACAAAATATAATACTAACTTGTTACACCACTTTTTTATTTGTTAATTAATGCTGCGACATGTTTCGGCCTTACCTGTTGGCCATCTTCAGGGAGCTCGTAAGGTAATTAACAAATAAAAAACGTGCAACAGGTTGGTGTTAAATTATTTGCACGGACACTGTACAACATTAAATTCGTCATTCTTTCGTCATGCAACGCCGGTAGGCTCTACACTTGTCAGCCGGTCACACGAACCAGTAGGCTTAATCTTATGATGAGCAATGCTAGAGCTGATGCCGGTCCCGATGGTCGCGCGGTCTATGGCGTCGGCCTTCGGGCGCTTGCTTGCTAGGATTGCGGGTTCGAATTTCTTCGGGAACATGAATGTCTGTTTTGTTTAGTGTCGACTTGTAAAGGTCTTTGCGTCGGGCTGATCACATGTCCAGCGTAGTGCTACCGAGTCTGGTGTGTCTAAGTGTGATCGTGAAGCCTCACTAATGGGGAATCCCTGGCCCACTAGGGGTTGTTGCGCCACGCGGGAGGGTGTGGGCTGCTGAAGCTGGTGCCGCACTGTCACTCCTTGCAGTAGTCACCGTCACTGCTAAGTACGACCACTCTTCCACCGTTTAGGTAGAGACTGCTGACTCCATCTTCACCCTTCCCTCTTAACAGGCAGATAGCAAATTTCTTCGAAACGCGAGTGCCTATCGACCGAACCGCGTCGTGTCGCATCCCCTGCGACTGTAGCCTTAAAATGTAAACTAGGGAAATGGTATTTAGTCAAACACAACTGTGTCACAATAGGTGTATTTAGTGACTATAGTGGGCAACTACATGTTTCGGCCTGTACTGGCCATCTTCAGGTTGTCTTAGGAGAACTTAACTTAAGATTTTACTATAAGCATAGCGCGCGCACGTGGTGTAGAGATGGCCAATACAGGCCGAAACATGTAGCTGCCAATTATAGTCACTAAATACACCTATTGTGACACAGTTGTGTTTGACTAAATACCATTTCCCGAGTTTCATATACACAACAGGGATGACGCACTTCCTAGATTTAAAATGTAAACGTTGGCTCGGTATTTTTGTTGCTTGCACTGTACCAGAGTTAATATATATATATATATTATATATTATATATATATATATATGTACTTTCGGCGTGACAGAGCTGTTGGAATTCAGTACATAGGCCTTGTTGTTCTGCTCCTCTTTCATTTAACGCCCCTTAACCACTGTACACTTCTTAATTTAGGCCCTTTCATTTCCGGTTTAACATCCTTTGGCTGGCTGCGTTCTGTTACGCTAATGCCTTATTTCTGATGGGAATATCACTTTTATTTACGCCCACTTCACAGACTACTAGGGCGTAAAACAATACCTTGGTGTATTCTGCAACGTCTTGTTTTGTAACGAAATACGCTGTAAATGTGCGGCCGCATTTCCAACCGCTCGCTATTCCTGTGCGGTTTTTCCTGCTTATACTCGCCATGTATACCCCAGCGTGTCTTTAGAATGGAGATTTATTCACATGCGCACATTGCAAGTGAGTGGACTTGTTCACATATTATTGGTGGTTGTTGCATCGGTCTTTTTACCCACCACAGTTTATTTCCTTTCGCCCTCAAGTGGAGGAGTAACTGGGCTAGTAGTTTGGGGTTTGGTGCCTTGTTGATATTCCGCTTGTTTCTCGCAGAGTATTGGATGAATTCCATGCTTGTGGTAGCATGGAATTTGCCCCAGCCTTGTATATCCAGGGGTTGATTCCCATTGTGGTGGGGAATTGTAGATGGGGTTCGACAGTCCACGCAGCCAAAGCATATCGCACGGTATGTCCATTAGCTAAACGCTGGCTCGTTCTAAAATCGTAGATGTTCAATACGCAGTATCGAGATTTCACACAGAAAGGAACAGGGTGCATTTTACATTTATTTATTATTTTTCCAAGTAATATCTGGATAAATAATTAACCGATAACGTGAGTTCTGTACCGCATTGAATTGCTGTTGTAATTTAAGCTTCACGCTTGAACGCTTTGCTGGTGGAAATCGTGTCGTCTCACTAATGAGCACTGAGATGTCAGGTGATTATATCTGGTACCATTTTCACAGACTAATAGCAAGAATTCTGTACAGGAGGGTCACCTTTTATATTTAATGGTTTTTCAGAAAGATGTAAATAAATTTATCGCTTCGGAACTCTTTGATTGTAATGACGTTGCTCCATCTGGCCATTTTAGTTTACAACGCGACTCTTCATCGCTAAAACCAACCTGTGTGATCGTCGGGGACAAAATAGCCGTGGCGAGAAGTGGGTCACTCGTGGTTCTTGAATTATTAAGTTTAGAATACGTGGAGCTTTACATCCACGCCATCTGCAGGTATTTATATCGTGACGTTTGGGGACAAGTACTGTCTTCAAGAAACTTCGCCGTCCTAAACTGCCGGATGGCGATTTTGTTATTTTACTGCATTCTTGGTTTATTTGACGGCGTTTCCATTCGCTCAGTATGAAGTCGTAAGGTTGTGAGTAAATTATGTTTTGCAAAGGCGTGGAAACAAGCGGTTGTAACGTGCTTTGAGCGGTTGCACCGGCATTTGCCTCGATAGAGTGAGGACCTCCCCACCGAACCAGAGTAACTGGTGTCCGGATCGAGATTTGAAACCAGGGTTCACCTAAATACGAGACGAGACTGATAAACACTCCACCCCCGCTTTCTATCCCTTGCATGTGGAGGAATAAATCTGTGTTTTTTTTTTAACGTAGTAGGTTTGCGCCCACTGCAAACTATGATCCGTCATCGGAAAGTTGGTGAGAGAGCTTCTCACGGCATTGAATTATTAGCTGAGTCTCTCACACCTGAATCTCGATTCCCGCAATCTTTCTTTTCGACACAAAAATCCCGATTTGTTTTACAAGGAAAGGCTTTGTCAGTTGGGAAAGGCGGACGGAGCCTGAAGTTAACCCAGCCTGCATTAACATATCACCTTGCTTGACAAATTTTAAACTAAAATAAATCTTTAGATCATTTTTATATACAGTGTTTTAATAGTTGAATAAAGAGAGACCAACCTGATGTCACTTGCTTTATTATTTCTTTATTTAATGCTCAACATGTTTCGGATGTTAAGACATCCATCCTTAGGAGCTTGCGACTTATTTGTTGAGTTATTTCATGGGTTGTATTGATCTGGTTCGATGTGTGTTGGTGTTACGTTGTGGTTTGGCTGTGGTGATGTGGTATCCGTATGCAGCCTGAAGTACTACCTAT
>Ga0123357_10006687_pt1 | contig 14131 bp, 6 predicted proteins | sample TergutEmb28metaG_FD_89873 | JGI IMG/M metagenome (GOLD analysis project Ga0123357, IMG submission 89873) | Embiratermes neotenicus P4 segment gut microbial communities from Petit-Saut dam, French Guiana - Emb289 P4 | ecosystem: Host-associated > Arthropoda: Insects > Digestive system > Gut ... | reverse complement strand
TGTTTAAAACATTCAGTACCTATATTTGTTGAATAAATATATAAAATGCAACGTTTAGAGGTTAGCGGTGCGGTACGACCACTATAGGGGTCGTTAGGCGTCAAAGGGTTAACACTCCATGAGATATTCTTGGTACTTATTTCTCTTAGAGGCTGAGTCGACCCTAGGACCATAGCCCGCATCGTATGATGCCATTTCATTTTACAATATCTGAGCTTCAACAGTCGATTTAGGTGTAGTGCGAGGTCATGTCGTAACTTCCAGTCAATCGGCACGTGAAGGCGGTAATAGCCCTGCCCACCAACCGCCTTTAACCTTTTAGCTCCGGAATTATTTTTTTAAATTTAACACACCCTGTGTAGAAAATGTGAATAACACAGGAACCAAATATCTTAGAATTATGAAACAAACTGTATTTTGAAGAGAAAAAACGGAGAGTATTAAATCCATAGGTATCCATAGGTATGTGAGAACCCTGTGAAATTCCCAGACTATAATGCAGTATGCTATTTGACATTCTTTCTTTATTATACCCTCTTTAAACATTTGTCTTCGTGTGTGAAATCACGTGTTGCTTAATCTTTTATATACAAATGTAACTGTTTTTAGGCTCCTTCACAAAACTGCGAAAAGCGACTCTTCGCTTCGTCATGTCTATATGTTTCTGTCGGTCTGAAAAGAACAACTCGTCTCCAAAAAGAATTTTCACATTTTATACATGAGAATTTTTCCAAAATCTCTCGATAAAATAACAGTTCCATTAAAATCCGACAAGAATAAACGAGTACTTCACATGGATACCTAAGGATACCTATGGATGCCTATGAATACCTATGGATACCCATGGATACCCATGTATACCTATGGATACCTATGGATACCTATGGGTACCTATGGATATCTGCGGATACCCATGGATACCTATGGATACTCATGGATACTTATGGATACCCATGGATACCTATGGTTACCCATGGATACCTATGGATACCTATGGATACCCATGGGTACCTATGGATATCTATGGATACCCATGGATACCTATGGATACCCCTGGATACCTATGGATACCCATGGATAACTATGGATACATATGGATACCTATGGATACCCATGGATACCTATGAATACTTATGGATACCCATGGTTACCTATGGATACCTATGGATATCCATGGGTACCTATGAATATATATGGATACCCATGGATATCTATTGATACCCATGGATACCTATGTACGTATATGAAAATATCTCACAGAATTTTTCATATAATGGACAACTTTTTCGGACAAATTCTGTATAAGAAATTGAAACAAGCTTTTGATGTTCAATAAATTGTTTTCCGAAAATCGTGCCTTTTGTGAGATGATGTAGAAAAACGTTACAAACCCAAACGGGCCACAGATTACAAAATAATAAGGCGCATGCACTTTGCTTGCTTGTTAACTAGGGCAAGAATACAAACACTCGTTCATAATATTTAATATTTATTGTTTTTCCACTGTAATAATGGTTACGAGAACGCACCTTAGTGTTACGTACGTTACACGTACACTGTCTTCATGTTCTCCTTTTTCTTCATACACTTCTCTTTTTCTTATATCTTTCTAATTTTTATTTTTATCTGCATATTATCTATTGTTTCTCGTTTATTATCTATCATATTCCTTCCTCGTTCTCTCGTTTCACCTCTTTTTCTGACATTCCAATTTTTTTCTGGTCTTTTTCTTCTCATATTTGTCCATTGACTTGTTGGGTAAATTAACATGTAGTTGATATGTTGCTAGCAATTATGTGAACTGTCTCTGTGTCACAACTTTGGACCCGAAACCATGCTTATAATTTTACCCGTTTGCGTTCCTAAAGGAAGGAGCTCCTTATTGACATATATTTCTCCGCCTTGAATTCTTATGTCTCCAACGGTTTTACTGCAATAATTGCAAATAAGAATTAACTCTTTATTCAACACAACATTTCCACATATTTGACGCTATTCACAACCAGCTGTAGCAGAAGAAATGACGTTGCTAAATTGCGTTAAAATCTACTGTCCTACGGGTCATATGAGAGTCTCCAGTATTGACGTGGTCACCCCTGTGTTCTGAGAGTGAAAGGAAAGTCGTCGCTACTCTGACGGAGCTCGAACCAACACCGCTTGAAAGTTGTGACTACAGAGAGAGTCTGTTAGGGGAAACGCAGGCGTCGAGAGGGGATTGACTTCACCCCTCAACTGTAGCGCAAGTACTTATCACCGCCTTGCGATTTGTATCTGTAGCTACAGCTAGGATTCAAAATATCTAGAGCTTACGCAAGTTCAGTGTCGAACCGTTTTTCATCTGTCTGTCGGTCACTTGATATGTACAGTGCAGCTGCAATAGACCGTAATGCGTTAACACACTTGTATATTGAGTTCTGGGTGTGCCATCATGGGGTGAGATTCTGTGTCGATATTCAGCCTTGGCATGTCATAAAAGGAAAACGCTTAATCAAAATCAGACCATCTAAATACACACTAAATGGATAACAAACCTCTTTTTGCGTGATTTCAGGTTCTACCGCGATGCAAATAAGAACATTTCTCTTCTAGAATTTTACGCGGCGTAGAGTAATACGACCGTTCTAAGCTGAGTAAAATCTCAGAAGAACGCAGAAATCAGAAAGATTTTCATTTCATTGATACATGTCGTGAACAAGCATAATCATTATCAGAGTTTTAAGGCTTTAAAAGTAAATTAATATTAATATTCTTTACTTAGGCATTTCTAACATAGGATTACGTATTCATAAAGTCCTACGCAACTTAAAAAATATTGCATACCTGTTATTACTTCCTTCAGTAATCACATGACACGAAACAAATTTTATAAGACATTTGGCCGTTCACTTTTAAAAGGTATGAACTCCGGGGCGATGAACACATTTTTCGCGATATGTAGGTGAGAGAGAAATGATAATATCTTATGTATATTGGACCGTGCATCATTGTGATAGTTGAAGAATAAGAGACCAACTTGATGTCACAATTTATTAAGTTTTATTTCACTTCTTCTATGCTCAACATGTTTCGGACATTAATATATCTATCATCAGGAGCTTGCGACTTTTCTATTGTATCACCACATTGGTCGTGTGTTCTTGTTTCGATGTGTGTTGAAGTTTCGGTGTGGCTGGGTTGGAATGGTATCCGTGTAGCAGGTATGCGTGTAGCAGGCTAGCCTGCTACACGGATACCACTCCAACCCAGCCACACCGAAACTCCAACACACATCGAAACAAGAACACACGACCAATGTGGTGATACAATAGAAAAGTCGCAAGCTCCTAATGATAGATATATTAATGTCCGAAACATGTTGAGCATATAAGCAGTGAAATAAAACTTAATAACTAGTGACACCAAGTTGGTCCCTTATTATTCAACTATCAAATGATAATATATTTGTTATCCATAAAGAATGTTTAATTATTCATTTTGTTGAGTCTTAAGTGCTGCTAACACGAGGAAACAGGAATGTGTAGATGGTGCAAACTCTAGGACTTTGTTCTGTATCTACCAGCAGTTGGTTTTGGGGTCGTACTCTATTACTCAGGTATTGGTCCCTTGTTACACATTAACAGCGCTACAGAATACACTAATTTTCTCAGCCTGCCGTTTGTAAAATCAAACCTTTCAATTTGTTATTTAATAATCTCATCCACTATCTCTGTTTTTATTACCCCACACACATTGAACAGTAAATTCGAAGTTCTAGGTAATGTATTTTATAAATTATTATACAGGACGAGTCTCTCGCTAGAGGCCCCAAACTGTTGTCTATAAAAAATTATGTTATTGAGAAAATGACTTGAAAATTTATATACATATATCAGGAACGATGCAAAACAGGACCTGCTCATAATCGATGCTGAAACTGGTCTCTTTTCACATCCAAGCACACTTCAATGCGTTTCTCCAAATTCTGGAATACTTTTCCCGAAGTGTCGAAGTTGACGGCTTGAATCTCTTGGCGTATGGCGTCTTTGAGTTGTTCGATTGTGCGGGGTGTATTTTTGTATACTTTGCCCTTCATTAGGCCCCAAAGAAAGAAGTCGGCAGGCGTTAGATCGGCTTCCCCTTGTCTCTAACTTTTTAACCAATTTCTGGATGCAACATTTCGATGGTCCACGTTTTTCACCAAATTCCGTTCGAAATGCCGTCTGGCATGCTTTAAATGGACCTATTTGCCAGTATTTACGAAAGAGAAACCCGTGCTGTTCGACTGTGTACATAGACAATAGTTTGGGGCCTCTAGCGAGAGAATCACCCTGTGTTATATGCCGAGTGTTTCAGGAGGAATCTTCCATACTTCGAGGAAACTTTCCTTAGGTTAAATTTCTTGGACGAAACAAAACATAACAATATTCGAATTTGGAAGTGTGCGGAGATAAAGCGCAAAAAAATTTTGTCTTCTTGCTGTTCAAATCCCGGTACCTGTTTAACATAACATTTTATCTGTCCACTGCGCAAGTCCGCCCTTCAGCCGATAACCAAGCCAAGACATCTGGAAGTGAGTGTGTTATGTGAAGTACTTGGAATCGTGAGGATGATTTTTATGAGAGTACTGCGAGTTTTTCTTCCTGTATTGATGTCTTGATATCATTGAGTTGGTAGCAATGCAGGAATTCCAGTTCTTCCTCATTTTAATATGTATTTGATAATCAACAAATATATTCCAGTTTGCTCTCTGTAGAACTCATCTTTCGATTATCTTCGGATATATTTATGGTTGTTTACATCGACTTACGTAATTTGAGCTAAGGAACGTTCTCCCAATGTATGGCAAATTCTTCCTGAAACAGCCTGTATGATATGATGTTTTATTGATTTCTCTGATTCTTATACGGGTCTTGAAAATTCTCGCCTCTTTTGTGATACCTTGTATATAAATTGTATAATATTAAGGTCATTATTTTATCAGACTCTTTATGTGACAGTAAATAGGCTGATGTCAAGAAATTAAAACTGCCGGTTTGGACGCGGTTTGTTTTGCGAGTAGAATTTCTGTCTACCCAGTGAACTGTCACTTGCAAGTCTCTGTCTGTTTAAAGTAGTAATCTTTTAATTCATTCTTCATTTAGTCAGCTAATTGTTACTAAATTACAAGGCCAATTACATGAATTAATTTTTAAGTAAACGTTTTAGTAGGTGAATAAATATTATAGTTGTTTGGTAAATTAGTCATATACGCTATACGTATAAATTAATTAATTACTTTGTTTATTGAAGAAGCTGGGTCCTTATTTGGGTAGAAACTGAGTAGCCAGTGGATATATTTATTAGTTATACACTGTTTAGATTTATGGTAGTTAGTAACACGACCAGCTAATTAAACATCCATTCTGTTTAGTAAGTCCATCTGTCTGTTAATCAGTTGTTTGGTCGAATTGAGTTGTTAATTTAGCTCGTTATACTTATTTAATTAGCTATTTTACGTCTCGATTAGCTTGTCAGCTGTCCATTTATATAATTCTTCTCTCAATCACTCGTTCTCCACAAAAATCAGAGCTTACAAAACGTCCGGTAACTATGTTCCGAGAAAAACAATTCGCGTGTGTACAGTAATCATACCTCGTGCTTTCAGGCCCAGAGTGACTACAGCTACAAGGTAATTGTTAAGCTGTTATTGAGTGCAGCTCAGAAAGCACAACCGGAACAAACTGACACTAAATAGCAATATTAGGTAATCAACACACAAAGACTTACCCAAAGTGTAACTGGCAGTCAGGAAGCTGAACATTTAAAGAAGTAGGCCGATATTTTGATTACGATTTCTTGTGACGTAATGTTATTAATGCTGTTAGATAGGTACCAATATATCGAAAGCAAATACTGCCAATTCATGGTGTTATATATATATATATATATATATATATATATATATATTCCCCCCACCTGTGGCGGGCCATGGCCTTCTCATTCTTGAGGTTTCTTGATCACACACAACGACGCATCATAGTCGGTAGTACTCCTCTGGACTGATCAGCTCGTCGTAGAAAACTCTACCTGACAGCACACAACACTCACAACAAACATCCATGCCCCCGGTGGGATTCGAACCCACGATCTCAGCAGGCGAACGGCCGCAGACCTACGCCTTAGACCGCGCGGCTACTGGGACCGGCACGTGGTGTTATATTATTAGTACAAAATACTCATACTAATGGGGCTTATTTTTAAAGCGGTTCGCAACAATGTATTGGAAGTGTATTTAAGTGACAGATAGATACTTTGTCCAGTTGCTTCGTCATTTCAGTATTAAATAACACAGTAGGGATTTTCTTATCACGGTGTAGGTTATACAGTTTTAGTGACTAAACCAATAAATATATTTGGGAGGGGGGAACTAAAATCTACAATATACCTCCTCCTAAATCTTTCAGTTCTTCTTGGGCCACTATTGAACAGTGTCAATTAGTTGCAAGAATTGAACAAAGATACAAATGTTGCATACAAAAACAAACCCCCCTATAACGCCACCATTGGTTCAGAGAAATTTGCGACGATATGCTGGGATGTTGTTAAATCAAAATTTCTGTCCATATAATTTTATTTGCCCTAAGCGAGTGTGGCGCTATATGGGGGCAGTGTGGGGGTGGACGGTGCTAATTCGGGGGTTTGACTCTATCATAGAGCAAATTACGCGTTTACAGATGCAAAACATAAAGATGTAAATTGTACGAAGTTAGGAGTTATTTCCCAAAAGTGTGTATTTATTTGTTTAATTACTAGTAATATTAAACAACAATTATTTTGTAATTTGTTCATTTTGGGTAATTCCCTGGTGTCTGAGTTCTAATAGCCGACGTTTCGGAACTCACTGTCAGTTCCATCTTCATAGGCAGGTGAATGAATACTTCATTCACCTGCCTATGAAGATGGAGCCGACAGAGTTCCGAAACGTCGTTTATTAGAACTATTCATTCACCTGCCTATGAAGATGGAACCGACTTAAGTTCCGAAACGTCGGCTATTAGAACTCAGACGCCGGGGAATTACCCAAAAAGGAACACATTACATTTAGAACACGGCGAAAGCTTTAAAACAAGAAACTCTTATTTTACTTTTATATTTCAGTTATTGCAAAATTTTTCGTTAAACCCCTTATTGCTAGTAACGCTTCATCTTGCTTTATGACTTCCACGACTCATTAAACTTCCCAAGCGAACTCATGTTAATAGGATTCTGTTCTTATTCAAAATCACTGGGTAATTAATCCGCGGAGTCTGACAAGTGTCCTCCTAAGTCATCATGTGTATGTAGTGTTATTATCCCTATATCATTGGGAATTTCTGTGTCAATATTGCATCAGCAGTATTTAAACATCAAGTCCAGAGAGACAAATTCACCACGAAAACATAATAAAATTTAAACACACCTTTCTTGCTGGGCAGCAAACGGCAGCTGAAGTGCTGCAGGCCAGTGACCTTTATTACTGTATTCGAAATATCGCCTTCACTTTCAATTCCAGAACTTCGAATTCATAGGAAACAAGGTATAATGAACATGAATATTCTTTCCCCTCCTTTCTACTTTCATTTTCATCCCCTACGAGTTTTCTTTCCTTCCATCCCCCTCTTTTTTTTGCCCCTCTCGCTCTTTTGCTTAGCTTTTTGCATGTCTGCTCTTTCGCTCTTACTACAGCCCACTTACGTTCTTCTCTCTTCGTTCCTCGTCTCGAGAAGTCCAGGCAAGGGTAGCTATGGTTCACCCCATCTTTTAAACACCCTCCTTGTTCTTCTACCCCTTCATGACTGGTGCTGCCAACCTACCCTTTCTTTACTTCACTCTTTTTCTCTCAGTGCTGGCTCATTAACTCAGGGTTGGATCGATGTTGCATGTGGCTGCTACTTCAGCCGCCCGCCCGGCAGACAACTGATTGGCGCCCATCACTGCGACATGCAATGTAAAAATAAATTGTTCTAGTCTACTGCAGAACTGACTGGGCAGAAACCCCAAAATTCTCATTCTTTGCATCTATATGAAAGCGCCATTATTTATCCGTGCTCTAACCCCAAACCCATCTCGAAAGTTAAGTGTAAGAAATTTATGACCAGTTATTTTGATGTCAGCAACTGGGATCGAGGTCAGAACTCTTTGTGTCATAATTTCATACGGGATTTTCACGTTATATCTAATTTAGAAGAATTACACTGAATTATGTCAAACACAATACAACAAAGTGTATAGTCTCCAACATTATTTTTACGCTGTTACAGTATTTGGTACCGTTTCCAATTTCCGAACGAAATTTAAACCCGAAAATTTATTGTGTCCTGAAGTTTTGAGTTCCCCTCCCCCCCTATAATTTTAGAACGAATGTCTGTCCACGTTTCCATTATCTGGAACTCATCCAAAGTATGTAAATGTGCTAACCCAGAAATTTAAAAAAAAAAATCTATTTTTATGTCTTGGAGATACTTTTTACGGGTGTAGGGGACAATTTCTTGTACTGAGTTTAATTTTCATTAATTCTTAAGCCAATTTTCTGCCTTCGTTTTCCAATGTAGGTAGTATTTCTTTCGACTTTTGTTTATTTCTTGTACCAAAACAATATCATCAGCATAAGCGCCAATTTGTTTACGGTGGTAAATAATATTTCCTTTTTCGATGGTTCCATCTAGTACCATGTTTAGTGCATAGTGAATAATGTCTCTGATAATGTTTATATTTTTGTATTCCGAATTATTTTGCACTGTACGTGTTGTGCTGTCTTTTATGATGAAGACTGTTATAAATAAAGTCGAAATATTTCAGGCAGTAAGTTATTGATATTAAATAAATGTAATTGTTTGGTTGATTGTTGTTTTTAACGCTTTCTCATTGCGTGACGGGGATGTATAAATTAAACTTAGTACCCCGGACAGCTCTGTCAGTATAGTGTCTACGCTGTGGCCTGGAGAACTGGGTGGCCCCAGGTCTAAACCTAGCAGTGGGAGGGACTACCCTGTGTTTTGATGTTCTGTCGGCTGTAACTATAAATTTTTCTACGTTATGAAATGTGGCGTGATTTAATTTGTTAGATATGTGCGGAGGAGTAGGGGGGAGGGGGGGGACAGTTGTCAACATGATAGGAGTGTAAGTCACGAAGCTTTCGTGGCGACAGGATTTAAAGAAATCTACCCGAGTAGATTTCAATGACTGGAGTAGACGAAATGATCAAATGATCATGGAGACAGTAGGTTCCTACGAAAATGCAGTGAACTTGTTCCACGCTGCACGGCGTCAGATCCCAGAAGGCAGTAATATTCAGAGTTTTTTCTGTTTTCTACGACGTCCCTACCGGCTCTGTGACCCACACAACTTTCTGTTCATTGTGTACAATTGTTCTTTGATGGGGATCAAAGCGGCCAGGGCCTGAATCTCATAAATCGCCTCAGTCCACTGTCGAGTCCAAAATTCATTTTTAACTTGGCTGAGCACGACTTTTCGATAGTTCGATCTATCGCCTCGTTTAGGCGAAAATTAAAAAAAGTCCTGTGTGACGAAGTGATGCTTATTCCTCATTTTGTGGTTGGTGAAGAACTGCAGGTACTTACTGCATATTGACTGGTTAAAGTACCTAGAAACACATTAACTGCTACGTCAGGCTTTTGTAAATGCGGTCATGAAAATACTGGTTTTGACAAAGTGCAGAAGTGTCAACTTTTCAAGAAAATACATGCACCATGGAGTGTGTGTTTATTGTGACGTCATGTCTGTCTCGAAGGTAGGTCTGGTGGCTTTACTGTTTTTTTTTTTTAGGAACTTCTCACCTACTCAGGCTATATTTAGTAGGATCGAAAGTCGGGTTATTGACGGAAACTGCTTTGCATGGTTTGACCTTAATTAAAAATAATTTTTGTTTCCTTTGTGGATACAGGAAGTTTCTTAATTATATATTCTAAAAGGTCAGACGAAATAAACGCATCACCAATTAGAGAAGTTCCACGATTATTTTTAGCAAAACCTTATTCCTTTCATTTGAAAAATAGGTAAACCTAAAAGTATCCATTACAGGAATGTATCCACGGATCCCTTGAGAACTACTGGCGGATCCTTTGGGATCTGTGGAGCGGTCTTTGGGAACTACTGATTTAGTTTTTCATGTCCATAATATGTTTCGAAATGCCTTCGAAAGCTAATGTCGCAACAACACTTACATAAATAGGCAAAGGTAGTCTTACAAATTCTTATCAAGGGAGGGAAAATTCTGGTATCCATCATGGTTACGCAACCTTTGGATTTAAAACAGCATCGTTAAATATCCTAAGATATAATCAGTAGTTTCAAATTTCTTTTTTATCCCAGTATCATTGCAATCTGTCCGAGGACATTCAGCATTCGTGTTTGACGGTCACTATTAATGGCATGTAGGAAATACATCCAGTGATGTATCTCCTATATTAAGCTCAATCACATTGAATGGGTATGGTTCCTCATTCATGAGGTTTTCTACATCACACACAACGACGCACCACAGTCGGTAGGACTCCTCTGGACGAGTGATCAGTTCGTCGCAGAGACCTGACAACACAAAACACTCACAACAGACAAACATCCATGTCCCCGGTGGGATTCGAACCCACAATCCCAGCAGGCGAGCGTCCGTAGACCTACGCCTTAGACCGCGCGGCCACTGGGACCGGCAGCTTCAAAAATACTACAAAATATTTTGCATTATGCGCGGTATGGAAACTCGAAACAAGCAAGCAGTTAGACCAATAACTGCCATGAAATTCTTTAAAAATTATAACACTAAAGAGCAAAAAGCTACCTTTCTTCTTCTCCTAGGGAGAAGGCTAGGAGAGAAAGGGGTTAACTGCAACACTGGCCGCATTCATGTACTCACAACCGTTTCTCAGTGTTCATCTTGCGACTTCACATACCACAAACCATAATTATTTGCTCTGCTTCATTATCGCGGATGTTAAATGGCAAGGTAAATGGGTCTCAGGTGTTGGTTAGTACCTTCACGGATGGCTCCTGTTCTACTGTTCCAGTTGCACTGTAAGTGAAGACGCGACTTCATTCTAACTGGCTACTTACTGGCGATTTGAAAGACCCTACTTAGAATCTTGTAAATGTGAGTAACATGGCCTACCAAAATATAAGTAAATATCTACCAGACGTCACGGCGTCACATCCCAGATGGCAGTAAACTTAATAGTCACCGTCGAAATGGCCTCAGTTTCACTTGAACTCTACCTGCTATAAATGAAGCGATGAATGCGGAGGAAGGGTAAAAATTCGCAGACTCTCAGTAGCCTTGTCCAAATCAACTTCCCACAAAATTTTCAACCTAAGTATTTCAAATAGCAGCCACTAGACGGCAGTAGCCTAGGGAAAACTCCTTTTAACTGTGTAAATTAAACGTTTCGATGTGAGCTCGACACTGGGCCTGGTGTAGAGCAGTGTTTCTCAGCCTTTGTGAGACTGCGGCCCGGTAAATTCTTTTTTTAGTAAGACGAGGGCCCGGTCCCAACAGATTTACTCGTAAATACCTTCCCATTTTTTTAAGTTCATACATTAAACTAACTTAAGTATTAATAATTAATTGTGACATAATCATAAAGAGTATTAATACACTTCTTTATATGGTGTGGCATGTTGACAAATATAAAATTACATTTAAATTAGTTATCAATTACTGAACTAGTGAAATCTTGTAGCATATTGTAGTTTCCTCAGGCCAACATCTTGGTCTGAATTTTTCGACACATTCACGAATATTTTTCTCCTCAGGATATTTCCACTATAAAATTTTTTCATGAAAATTGCTTAGAAAAATTACCAATTTGTTCAAAAATACAAATATAGGCATAGTGTTCAAGACTACAACAACATTGCACCATCCCATAAAACCCATAGCACCAACCCGGTTACAAGAACATGAAAAAAGTGGAATATACAAAGTTACGTGCAAGACCTGCCACAAGGCTTACGTCGGGCAGACAAGTCGAAACTTAAAATCAAAATTCCGGGAACACATACGGTACATTAAAAACAATGACCCTCGCTCGGCATATGCACAACATATACTTAACTGCAGGCATGAATATGGCAACATTGACGACACTATGACTCTTCTCAAGCAGATCAACACACCGACCCTTTTGCTTCCATATGAACAAATGCACATCCAGTCGTTCCACCATAGTAATGAACTCATCCCCGAACAGCATCTGAATGAGCATAATCCTATGTTTGACCTCCTTCATTCAAATACTACACGTCATTACCCACCTGACGCCTAACCCACAATCCCATGCTTTCCAACCAGTCTTCTCTCAACCTGTGCACCAGACGGCCACCTATAGGGTAAGCAGGTTTTAACAACAGTCAAGTTGCATTTTCTGTAGATTCAACAATTAAGGTAAAGTAAATAGACACCGCACAATCTTAATAATTAGATAAACACAACTTTTTTAGATAGGTAATGTAAATAGACATCGTATTTTTAACAATTCTAACAACCGGACAAACATAACCTTATAGATACAACAACTAATCAACAATTTATACGATTTTATGACTAGATAGACTAAGCAAACACAAATGTAAATAGACATAGTACCTTTCTAATAAGTTTAATAACTGGATAAATATAACGTCTACATGACATAACATGTTTATAGTAAGTAATACACAGTAATCACCCCTGAAAAATTCATACATAAATTTTACTATCATTTGCTCATATTTATAGAATTGTATTTTAGTAATTTTAGACCACTCACTTGTTTCAGTGTGATGATACCAGAGGCTGTGTAACGTAATTTTGACCTCCTGATGATGAGCACATGTGCTCGAAACATGTAGAGGCATGAAATAAACTTATTGTAAAACAAAAATTTTGTGCATCAAGTTGGTTAATTACTGACATAAATAAAATGACAACTTCCAGGAAAACCTCTCGGTACCGGGTCGCGCCCCGGCGGTTGAGAAACCCTGGTGTAGAGCACAACACAGCCGAGTGCAACTCGACGTGGAGCCGGTAAATTTTTCCCTGTGCTCGAAATGAAGACGTGTGGAAGCAGCGGACATAGAGCAGGATGGAAAATGTCACGTTACGTTCGCATTAACCCCAGAGAAAGAGCCGCCGTTACCCACTGGATTACAACTGAAATGAATAAAATGAAATTATAATCCCATTTTCCTTCAAACACATTTGTTTTGTTCGTGTAAAGAAAGCTAACATATTAAAAGTTAGCACCAGAATTTTCACAGCAGAGTGATCACCACTGACTCAACAAATATGTGGGGTTTGTTCGTGAATTGCATCATATACAGCGCTGTGAAGGGAGCTTCAAATGTACCAAAAGTCCCTCAAGAATGGAGCAAAAGGAATTCATAAAACATTTTTTAATCAAAGCATTCCTTTGTAAGTTTCATGTTAGACATGTGAAGAAAGAGGGAGGAAGGGCTCATATATAAGATAAAATAATCAAGGGGTGTGTACACACGGGAGTTTTCATCCCTTGCCCGGTTTACTATATATCCCTCTCAATCTTCCTGGTGTTTCTCAGCAGAAATGTTTTGAATTTTTTAAAATTCAGTTACAAAAATTAATACATTCAAATGTTCCATGTGAATTCAAAGACATGGTAAAGTTAAGGGTTTCCTTATAACACATAATGCAGTGGCAGAGGGAGAGTAGCGGTATTCTTGTACTCATTCTTAACCTCGACGCTAAGTGGATGTTGGTGGTCAAAGCAGTAAAGTACAATAAATCGTTTAGCGCTGTGACGAACTGGACGATTAGCTAAGATGAAAATTCAGGGGGTGCGTAAAGAATTCTTGTGAAAACTCTCAGAGTATACCTAATCGAAAAAAGAAGAACAAAATTAATATAGATATTCCAGATATAGGTTGTAGGGTTAGATAACTAGAAATTTGGATGTTAGGGAAGTGAGTTTTGACGATGGGAAGTGGATGAAACTGGCTTCGCATCTTGTCCTAGGGGAGGCTTTTTTACTAGCATTGTTAAATTTATATATTAAAACAGTCTTACACAACACAGTTTGCTAAAAGCAACAATTAATGTTCTTACTACATGTTTCGACTTTTATAGGAAGTCATCTTCAGGTAACTATAAAATTTATAATTGGGG
>Ga0123357_10006686_pt1 | contig 14132 bp, 3 predicted proteins | sample TergutEmb28metaG_FD_89873 | JGI IMG/M metagenome (GOLD analysis project Ga0123357, IMG submission 89873) | Embiratermes neotenicus P4 segment gut microbial communities from Petit-Saut dam, French Guiana - Emb289 P4 | ecosystem: Host-associated > Arthropoda: Insects > Digestive system > Gut ... | reverse complement strand
GATACCACACCACCACAGCCATACCACAACGTAACTCCAACACACATCGAACCAGATCAATGCAACCCATGAAATAACTCAGCACATAAGTCGCAAGCTCCTGAGGATGGATGTATTAACATCTGAAACATGTTGAGCATTATGTAAAGAAATAATAAAGCAAGTGACATCAAGTTGGTCTCTCTTTACTCAAGTACTTATATGTTCTGTATGTTAATCCTACGGGTAAAAATTTGTACTGGATAGACTAACCAAGTCTTGTTTGAAATACTTTTTCCTTTTGGTGTTGACTCAACAAAGTCATCAGACTCATTTTCACTGTCACCACACTCATTTTCAAGGTAAGTATTGCCTGTGGATGTATTTTTTGTCACTTTTTGAAGCTCTGCCTCACATTCCTTTATCTCAGTCTCCAGATTGTGAATATCAGCCTGCAAAATGAAATTAATATTTGATAAAAATTAGTGCCATGTGATGCAAAACATGGCATTTTATAACCTCTAACTACCACACCACCGTGATCATATTTTTAACTGTCTACTTACAGCATAACACATCATTGTAAGGTATGTGTGTAGTCCATCTCTTTGTCAGATTGACATACCTAGTACCGTCATCAAACAAGAACTAAAGAAAATTTTGACATGGTTGTTATTTTATACTCTATAGAAATATAACCTTACCAGAATTTGCATATTCTTATGATCTATTTGAGGACCCTAACACATGTCATTAGTGTTCATTCCACACCACATTTCAATCATGTTTTAATACCTGATGGTAGGAGATTACAAGGTAAGGCACTTCATGGTATCTGACTGCGTAAGTTTCATCAGATACAGGGAAACTGGAACTCTGATTCAAAATTGAATTAAGGAAACCAGCAGACACTTTGGCATTAAAATAGTGCTCGTTATGTCAGAGAAGCAATGGTCTTAGACACACAGACAGCATCTTGAAGTACTTCATTCCATGCATTCTCCAATTATCAAACACCTCTTTAATTACAATAACAAAATGCAGGTTTATCCATTACATATATTTACTGTTTTTCTCCAACAAGTTTTGGTGTTACTTATGACTTAATCAGGGAGAACTTTGTGTCTTTTACTCAAAACCACTTAGAGTTACACAGCCATCATCTATGGTTACTACAATAGTTGTCATAATATAAATGGCAGAGCTGGCATTTACTGAAGTTACAATAATTTGTACAGTGGTTGATCTTAGGTGTTGCACTGCAGTCAATGGAAGCTGTGCCTTTCATACCAAACTATGTAGGAGAAGTACAGTAAATATATGTAATGAATAAATATTGTGCATATGGTTGGTGTAGTTAAAGAGGTGTTAGACACAGACAGCATGTTGAACTTGGGCCAAAAATACCTGTTTTAATATCTGAAATGGAAAATGTGTTTCTATGTAGTGAATCAACCCAAATGAATAAATCTTTTTATATGCATACTTAGGTATGTTCTACACACCTTGTGTACATTTCATTCAGATCCATTGAATCATTCATTTTCATTGGCCAAGAAAGTCAAATGCAGGGACTGCCTCATGCATGAGGTGGTAAGATATAGAACTCCACCTTAACATGAACAGGAATGGGTCCTTGAGCAGGTCATGAAAGCTTTGTGTCCAGTTCCTTAAGGAATGTTACTTCCTCCTGAGACAGCACTCCACTTAGAACCCCACCCCCTCTCAAATAAGGGCAGGGTCTTTTTTGCCAATAACAGCTGTCTCCACACTTCCACGTTCATCTTGCGACATAAATCTTTTGACCTTACAACGACCTTATTAGCATTCTCACATTCCCACTGGCCTGCAAAGGGTTGTGTCGTCTTGGAACCTCCCATGGACCTTCCTTTCAATCTGCCTACATAACCTACCACATTCATACCCTATTTACCTCAAACTTGAAGATAGAGGCAACACACGCCTCCAAAAATTTGGTATCCACCAATAAGAATACAAGGTATCATAACCCAGAACAATACTGCCTCTGAATTTCCAGGTTCAGAATGCTGCAGATCTGCAAACACCCTCACTATCTACTAGCCAATAACATTGTTTTGGGCTCCTGACTTCAATGTGACAGACAGGATTTACTAGAAGAGACATGTTATTTCTCAGGATTTGTGCCATGTGCCTAATGATGAAGTCTTCAAATGTGCATTTACAAATTTCTGTACCTAAACCATCCTGTGTAACTGGCAAACATCTGTCTTAGATGATTTACTTGTATATTATGAGATGTCTTTCGGTATGTAATTGACATCTTATTAATCTTAAAATTCCATTATAACATCCACTTTCAATACCAATTGAAGAGACAATTTCCAAATTTACACCTGTTTACACCTCAGATATCTGACACTAAAGTTTGTTCACCACATATATTTTGCGTACTGCTAATACCGTGATGTGCATGATTAAAAAATGATATTGCTCATAGCTGCCAGTTTCAGCTCACCAATTGTAGTCTCCTAGATTACAAAACAATAATGTGGACTGATAATGGACTTCAGCTTCAGACAATTGACCCCATTCTCCCATTTAAGCGTAGCTGTGATTACCAATATGTGACTTCGAACACTTGTGATGTTGTAATGTGGCTTCTTTTTAATGCATAAAAGACGTTACCTACAAACTTGGTCACCATTCATGTTTATAAATATGTGTAATGATCTGTAAGCCATCATTCTACCCAGACAACTTGCCACTGTTTCCATTTTACACAAAAATTACATGAAGCAATATTTTTGTGTTCTTCATAAAAATGTCAAGTTCCTGCACAAGGTGGTATTACATTGGTTTCAAGCCAAACTTTATTGTCACAATTACAATAATTAATTTAAAACATTTTAGATATTTGCCTTGCCATGCCACTGTTTCCAATTTTACACAATCATTGCTTCAGCAACATTTAAAATTCACACACAACAAGCTATTGAATGTGCCTCAACCAAAAACTGCAGTTATAATGTTGCAGTTACTGAAAATATGGATTTGAATGTGATGACAACAACAAGTTAAACTTATTTCTTAATAAATACTAACCTGAATTTTATTCCTTTGCTGGGTGCTAAGACTTTCACTCTCATTGCCCAATGCTGAATTGTGTAAGAAACCTTTCTTATGTGGCATCTTCTCACGTTCTGCTTCTGAGTCACTTACCAGCAGTTCACAAGTAATCCTGCTGCCCATTTCTTCTGAATCAGCAACAAATGGTGGTGGTGTAAAAAGTGTAGGTGATTCTCTTCTTATTTCCTGTGTATCATTACCCTCTCTCGTCTTGCGTTTCTTCATTTCTACTAGATCAGCTTCAATATTTGCCATCACTCTTGCCATTAGTTCTTCTGAATCAGGCACGTTTTCTCCCAACCACTTCCCTTCGTTATTGGTTTTGTCATCAACTTCAGGGGAAAGATGGCCACTGCTACTTTCTGTCATAAGGTTAATAACTTCTGGGGAAGTCTCAGCATTTTCCTTGCTAACAAGTACTTCACTATCCTTGGAATTGCCTGAGGCTTTCCTAAGTGATATGTGACATGGCTTCTTGATTTCTCTGTTCTCTGCATCTGACATGTCAATACAGTCACTACCAGCAGACACAGAATCTGAAGAGGCAGGGGCCACTCGAATTCTCTTATATGATTTCTTATGTAATTTCTGAACATTACTTTCTCCATCTTCTGTACTTACATCCAAATTTGGATCTGACAGCTTTGGAATAAAATCTGGGGAAAATGTAAGTTGCCTGCTTGCTTTGTTTGACCTTTTACTGCTCTTCTGCCTAGAAGTATTACCATAATTATTCTGCATATGTTTGCTATTTTTTGAGTGTAAGACTTCTGTAAGTTGTTCAGCAAAACCATCTATTCTTGGTACAAACATTTCATTTTGTTGGTGTGATTTTGCATTTCTTACCTCATTATGTGGCTCTCCATACTTCATGTCTGATACTGCTTTTTGATTGGTACAAGTACCACATTTATCCTGATTACTACTAACACTTTTTCCAGTATTTGTTTCCTGCAGAATGGGTGCACTCAGACCAGTGTGTGTCATTGTATTTGAAGGTAATTCTGGTGAATGCCCCGCTTTATTTGATATACTAGCTTGTTGAACCTTAACAGTTTTTGCCATGCTGAATTGAGAAGTAGAAATTTCATGATCCATATAGTCAACTGGATCACTGTACTCACATTGATTCCTAAACATGGCAGTTCTGTTCATATTCACATCATCCTCTGCTGATTTATCTTTCATGTGTTTGTTTGAATCTACTAGAGTTTGCTGTACAAGTGAAAGATGAGGCAACGGAACAGCACACGGAAAGGCATATATGCTGCCACAGCTATCAGGGACAAAGTCTTCACTGTGTCCTTGAGTACAATTAATGGTGCCCGTGGGAGTAGTAAACTGGACAAGCTTTAGATTCTCTTGAGTTGGATTTATTTTGGTGTCAAGTAACCCTGGGCTAGTCTGTGTTCCAGTTTCACAGTTCATCCTCAATGGTTTTCTTCCTAATAAACCAGACTGCACTCCTAGGCTATCAGCTGAACTCAAATCTTGCAGTGTTTCAAGAGAAACATTATTTCTTCTTGGTGCTAATGCACCAAGAAGTACAAATTTAATGAAGAGTTTTGAAGATGTCAATCGTCCACATTTTATGAAAGGAATGTGCATTTTATTAGGGTAAGTGTTCACAAGACTAACTGAGCTATTACAACTTGACTGAACTTCACTCTCATGGAAGTTCTCTGTTTTTATTTCCATGGGCTCTGTGTGCATTATTTGTGGTTGCAGTTGTGGTTCCTTAGTGGAACATGGTCTGAAGAAAGAATTCTGTTGTGCTTCAGAATTAATTATCATGTCTGGTGATAATACTGCCAACTTTTCTTGACTGCATTTCTCTGACAATATTCGAGCCTGCAGGTCTTCACTGCTTGCTGCTAGTGAAGAATTTGCTGGGAACTGCTCTTTATTGATGTTCCCCTTGTGCACTGCTTCAACAGATTTTTCAGTCTGGTAATTTGGATACTCTGGTGATAGACTCTCTCCACATTCTGTTACGGACTTCAGAGATCTGTTCATTTTCATGCAGTCTCTATCAGTTGGTATCATATTTTGATCCACCACAGGATTCTGCTGAATGTTTTCTATAGCTTTACCAAAAGCTGCAATGCTTTGAGACTCTTGACACACTACTACATTCTTCTTACCAATTTCAAACACATGATTGTTCATAAAGTTACCATTATCTTTGTTGTAACTATCCTGATCATATTCAGTATTTTCTGTAGCTACTTCATTTCTCTTGGTGCTGCAAGACCGTTGGACCATTAGCACTTTGTTCTGACTCATGTCAACTACCATATTCCTCATTATGTTACTATGACCTTTGATGTGGTCATCCTGATTGTGTTGAATGTTTTTGGTAGCATCTTCATGTGTGATGGTGATGTTAGATTCTTGGACGATAAGTACAGTCTCACTGCTGTCTACTACTGGATTGTTCTTCATGTTACTGTTATCTTTGTTGTGGTTGTCTTGATTATGTTCAGTATTTTCTGTAGTTTCTTCATGTGCCATGGTGCTGTTAGATTCTTGGACTACAAATATAGTCTCACTATGGTCTACTACCGGATTGTTCTTAATGTTACCATCATCTTTGTTGTGGTTGTCTTGATTATGTTCAGTGTTTTCTGCAGCTTCTCCATGTGCCATGGTACTGTTGGACTCTTGGACTATAAATACAGTCTCAGTAGTGTCAACTACTGATTTATTAACATTATCATAATTTTTTTTGTCTTTTTCCTGATATGCTGTTTCACCTTCACTTAATTTTGTTATGCCAGACATCATCTGTTCATTGCTTTCATAACACTTACGCTCCAGCTGATCATCTTCTAAAGATGACAGAACTGCACAGATTAATTCCTTCCTTTGGCAAGACATGGGACTATCAAGTGCATTCATAGGTTCACTAAAAGCATCAGAACCAAAACTTACGTTTTTCTTTGAAGTCAAGTCTTTTGTAGTGTGAGGTGTACATGTTTCTGTAGTCATTTCTGCTATATTTTGAGTAGAAGAATTAAGTTCTATTTGGGATTCTAGATCCATCACTATTCTTGACATCATCTTAACCTTGTTTGATGCTTCAGGACTGTCAAATGCAACCACAGGAATGCCAAATGAACTATCTGGATCATCAATGGAAGGAAGAGGTGATGTTACTTCATTTGTAATGTCGGGTTTTATGGGAACTTCACTGACTGATGTTACATGTTTCTTGGATGAACACACTTCACCTCCACTCACATTCAATGCATTAAGTGCTGGTTTCTTAAACCTCTCAAAATCCTTTCTGGATTGTGAAATACGAGACCAACCTGGTGATCGTAAGCAAGCTGTTATGTTCACAGCTGTGTGTTCTAAATTGTTCTTGTTCTCAGTACCACACTTAACATTTACTGGACAAATTACATTTTCCTTATCAGGATGTGCTTTATCTGTTAACAAACACGCAACAGATTCATCAACTGATTTTTTGTTACTATCACTACAAACAGCAGGGTGTTGCTTCATATTAACAATATTGAAGTTTTCAACATGTGTGTTAGGATTCACTTTCTTAACTGGACTAAGAGGTTTTGGCTTTACTGGATTCTTTACCTGGAGCTTTCGTTTACTAGCCTCTTTGGAAGTGGAACTGAGAATGTTCAATTTTTCATTCCTTCTAGAGCAAATTCCACTAGATTTTTTCCCAGCTGTTCGTCTAGAAGTACTTCTAGTACGACTTTTCTTAGCAGGAAGATTATGACTGCCACTCCTAGTCCTTCTACTATTCACTTGCATAGAATCACACTTGACTTGATTGCTTTCCCCCCACTCTTCACTGCTACCAGAAGAAAAGTCTACATCACTCATTGATTCTGTAGTGCTGCCACCATTGTTTTGGCTTGTTGCTGGAACTTCTAATGGTGTCCTGAAGAGACACATATCATCACTATTGTCATCATCAGCAACTACCTTGACAGCATCTTTTTTCACTGTCTTTGTGGGTTCAGGTTTACAAGTATTAGCTACAAGGTTATCAAATGTGTCATTAATTTCAACAGGACACACAAATGTAAAGTCAGATACAGGAGGACTGTTACAAGACAATGTATTCTTTTCATTGGGATTTTTGCTATCACCCCTCTTTGAAGATTGATCACATATTTTAAAATTTTTAACATATGTTTTTTGAACTACTGCTTCGCATTTCTTTTCCCTCTTCATTTTCTTCTTGGCCGGTGTTCCTGTTGTCTGACTACTAATAAATTCATATGGATCATCTTTAACATTTTGACCCTCTCTGACCTTTTCACATGGCTTTGTGTTATTTTCATTGCCAACTCTCAATGTACATATTCTCTTCTCATTGGAAGCTTGCTTCACCTTGTCATATGTACCTTGGAGTTTCTCAGAAGAGTTCTGAAGGGCTGCCACATCTGCTCTCCTTGGAGCTATATAGAACTGTTGTTGTGAGACAGACACGAGATCTGGCTCCTCATCCAGACCTCTGTGCACATCAGCAGTAATTGTAACAGTATTTGATTCAGAAGACATTGCTGGTGCCTTATCAAACTCACCTTCATTCCTCTGCAACCATTCCTGAACCTTTTCTATGGGTGGAACCTTCAGCTTATCAACTTTACTCTCCACAGCAAGTAAAGCTGTGTCTCTAGCTATGAAACTTTGATAAACAGGTTCTACCTGGCTGATAGACAGAAGATCTATATTATCCCTTATACTGTCACGTTTTCCTGGATAAGAACCTTTGTACCTTTTCAACCACTGTTCTTTAGAATTAGTTACTGCTGATTTGGAAACCTTGTGAGGTGAAGCTTCACGCTGTACACTAAGTGTTTCGTGCTTTTTCTGATGAAATTGTGGAGAAGCAATGATTGCTTCACATGTTGAAGATGGCAACTTCTTATGTGATGTAACTAAAATTATGATAAAAACATACTTAAACTTCCTGTCATGCACGATTTGAGGTTGTCACACTGTTAATGTTGAGGATTCTTGTCTTGTGGGATGTTACCCTGTGTATCAGTAATTTATTGTATCTGGATGTTTCAAAGGAATGTAGTGCCATCATCTTCTAAGGTTAATGTTAATAGGTCATATCTTGGACCTTACCAGCCACACAGTGTAACAACCCCAAAGACCAGAATCTTTCCCTGTTGTGCTTTAAAACTCATACATGAACAGTAAACACATGGACATTAAAAACAGGCTACAAAATCTGAAAATAAAAGTCAGTACTTGAAAGATGGATTGAAAATCTGTCATCCAGCAGAGGATAATGTTGAAAATAAAATTAGAACTCTACTCAACATTGATAAATCCATAGACATTAGTGATAAAGCAAAGTTACTGGCATATATTCATTTCATTCATGAAAATTAGTTTGTGTGCTGCACAGTTTCCAGAAGACACAAAACAAAAAGATATATTGTACACTTTGAAAACTGGCTCCTCCACCATGACTGTGTATGAACTCATAGGACTATTTTGGTATAGGAGTACCAGCAGGTATGTTATCACTGTGTGCCCACAATTCTCCTGCTCTCCATGTACAACCCATGCTGATTACAGTGTAATCCCAAAAATGAAAGCCATCTTGAAGTGTGCGGGAAGTGTTTCATAATGCTCTACTTGCTACTGTCAGTGGTATATGATGAAGTATGAGTGTGGAGCACTTGTGGAATTGAAGTGATGCAGGTTCACAACGAGAAGAGGAAGAGCAAGCTGTAATGGAAACACTGGGTCACAGAAGAGGTTGCCAGGAGAGCTTCCAGCAGTAGTGTGGATATTGACAGAACTGTGCCATGGTGGAAGGTGGTGCATAGTAACTGTAATCCCACATGACCAGTAAGCTCAAACAGGCACGCGTTTGATGTATCTGCCACATACAGGCAGGTCTCATTTTAAACAATTTCTTTTGGCATGATTTCCCTTTAAGGCGACTTGAAAACTTACATGACTTTTCAAATTTATGCTATAATTTTCAGATGTAATACAATTTAGCATAGACAATCCATCGCCATACATATCTTCTGTAGGAGGCTAGAAGAAAGTGAAGTCACTGTCATACCATCAGACACATGTATGGATTGATTGCATTGGTAATATAATCATGTGGCTCATGTACCTTCCTCTTCTACAGCATTGGCTTTCCTTACCAACATGAGTGACACACATAAATCTACATCACCTAGAGCAATCCAAGTGAAAAATAAGCAAACGACAAACAGTACCGAAGAGAAATTAGATGTAAGCTGACTTGAAAAAGGTGACCAAAATGTTGAAATATGCCGTAATGTTAGTCACTCATAGTAGCATATGCAAAATTTATGATAATTCTGATGGAATTAAAGGAAGTGTTAAGTCAGAAATTAAAGTGTTTGTTTAGCATTACTACCACAGTCCTGTCAGAAGGAATCATACCAAAAACTATGGATGTGAGTCTCTTACATTCTTATTGCATTAGAAATTAATAAATATGTTGTATAGAAATGTACATATACTGTAAATATATATATATATATATAATCTACTGGTTTATATGTCCACTAATGGTATATTTATACACCACATAGGATGAGAGTGTCAATCTCCTTACCCCCAGAAAATACACTGTATTAAGTGGGAATTCTATCTTCGATTTATGTGACTTTTTCAGGAACATTACTCTGGCGTTAAACAAGACCTACCTGTATGCAAATTATACAATCAAAATAAATGTCCATGCCTCATTACAGCAGGTCATCAGTCTCATCTTTAAAATGTTAAAGTGAACATAAAAGTTACGTTATTTATTTCACTATGCTAAATTTCAGATTTACACATGTAATGGCAACTTCTTAATATGAGTTCCCAAGGCTCTACCACACTGAAGAATTTTATAGTTTTGACATGGGCCTATTCTACTGCCCAAATTGTATCTATTAAAAGACACGGGTACAATGAGAATAAGTGTTGATTCATGCTTCAGTAGTTAATTATTTAAATGTCAATTAAGAATTCTACATCCCAGAAGACTGTAATCCTCCAGTGTTAAAAACTTTACTCTTTTACACTGGGGGGCCAACAAATTTTCCAAAAAATCTAGGAGTCAGCACAAAATTTGAAGTGCCAGAAGGGTGATATGAAGCAAGTGCCATGCTGAGAAACCACAAATAGAATATATACAAAATTTAGTAGCCCAGGTGACTTTGCACCCAGGATTTGTGCACCTCTGATTTACATTTAATATATTTCTAACCAATGCTCACATTTCTTACAAAACAGAGGTTACACATGAAGATAAAAGTCTTCTCAGATATGATACCATGTACATTGGTTTATAATTTCTGACTTTGGACAGACTTCTAATTCCATCTTCAGGGTAGTCACAGCAGAGCAGACTTCCCTGAAGATGGAGACAGTAGGCTCTTCTGAAATGTCAGCAACCACATATCAGTCTACTTGACATCACAGTCCAGAAGACATATGTTCCTGAACACCACTGTGAAAACTGAAAACCTTGCAATGATGTTCCTGAAACCACGTTTCATAGAGACTCATCAGTTTCTTTAAAAGTTAATATGGGGCAAGCATATAGACATACATAGGCATGATAATACCATGCATGTCTTTCCTTACAAAACAAGAAAACAGGATAGAAACAAGTCCATACTTACTATCATATCCTGTGTCCTTTCCAATGTTATCAAACAGGTTTTGGGCCTTTTCCACTAGTGTTCCAACCTTTTCATTCTCCGTAATGCTCCTTCTGTTAATTGACTTGTTGCACAAAGGACAGTGTGCTGTCCGATTGTTATTAATAACTGTCATTATGCATTCCCGACAAAAAGAATGGAAGCATCTTGTGAAGACTGGATTTTTGAGCAGTTCTAAGCTGGAAACATAATTGTAGTAAATATTCATTAACCATAAAAAAAGGTCACATTGCACTGAAGAATTACAGTTTCAGATTGTATATGTACTGCTGTGAACCCTAATATTAGACTAGAAAAATTCTCTCTCTTGTCCATGGCATTTGAGTTATCAAATTTCAAAAATGGTATTTCTGCACTCCTGCTAATATTAATGTTTTTTAAGAAATATTACGTTACATACTAACCCAGACTTAAATTGTACCTGGGAACAAGCAGACAATATGAACTCTGGGTATGTGACAGCAGACCTTGTATATGCAACAAGAACATATACTTCTAACCATTCATATGATAGTAGGTGTACCATACAATTTAAGTTAGAATTGGTTCAGAAATATTAGCAGTACAAATGTTTAACCACATCTAATGCAGTACTCAAGCACCACTCAATTCCTGAGAGTATGGAAAGGTTCTTAGGCCTTATAAGGTGCTACATGGCTTTGAAACATCAGGATATATTTTATTACACACTGAACAGTGTAACATCCCAGACAAGCTGAATCCTTTGTATGAGTTTGCAAATGTACACAGTAAACCCATTTCCGACAAGAACATGGGACTGCAGGGCCATGACTTGAATTTATGTCAATAAAATATAACTTAAAAGCCCACCTGTCATTCAAATCAAACCTCAAAGCCAACCCTAGTGGATTAAGCTTGTTCTCTTTTCATGTATGTTGGATACCTGCCATTAGAGTCAAACCTCAAAGCCCAACCTTGTTATGTCATCATACTCATGGATACCACACAAGCACATTCTTATTAAACTAAAGTGGCAGGGGCATTAAATCTTATCAGATGTAAATCTCACACTACACACCATATGGCACACTTAAGACTTTCCCGAATTATTTCCACTCCTTTCGAGAGATCGCTGATCACCACTTCGATGTCATCCATATCTAACCGTAAACTGTTAATAACATTACTTCTCAAGCTACCATCAAACCAACATGTGTACTATGTTTGCATATTTTGGCGCGATCATTGCAGCTGAAAACAAAAGAATAACTCAATCCGAGACATCAGGAATTCGTGATGGCAAGCATCATGTTTACCAACTACCATTATCATCTGCGGAACTTAGGGCACAGACCATATATAACTTTGGGGTAGAATTTCTGCAGCGATTGCGACATTTACACTAGATATTTAGAGAGTGTGGTTCGCTCGCGGACTAAAGCCACGGAGTTTAGTTTTAGTTTATTTAGAGAGGTTACCGTTGGAATGTTTGCCACATTGTTGGAGTTGCCGAGTTGAACTGATACAGTCGGAATGTGTGAGTGGTGTCTGATCCATGGTTAAGACGTACGGTGTTAGTGTATTCTGCCATAATAGTAAAGTTTTACCAGTTGCTAAAAGCGTGAAGCTGCTTTTGACGTACGGTGCATTTAAACTGGGTCTTGCCCGGGCTGTTTAAAGCAGTTTTTTTGGAGGGGGGGGGGGGGATAGCTTTCTCTGAAACTTCGGCTAATTGACAGTTGTAAGCTTGACCGCCGCCAAGTTTAAACTTTCAGTGTTGCGAGACGTCATGCGGTATGTTGCGAGTATATTTATTCTCGCGATTTTGTATGACTTCTGCTTGTTGCGTGCTAATTTTGTGATAAAATCTTCAGAACTGTAAAAGCAACAGGCAAATCGCGAGCCTGTTCCTCGAAATATTCTAATGGTGTGAAGAAGCCCGTTTTGAAAATGCTGCAATTTCCTAAGACAAGTCTGCTGTAAATTCCCAGGCGGGACAAACGTAAGTCATTGTAGACCTAAGAAGTGTTTTGTTGATGATTAATTTAATGTTAGCGCTTAATCATCCACTTTTGAATAGGGAAAAAGACACCAATAAATGTTCTAAACCTACTGGCAGTCGTGTGTATCCTCCATCTAATATTTTTGATTTTACTAAGTACGTGATCGCGTAAATCATCAATTGGTACCATCAGAACTAAGCTTTAATGAAACTGCGGTATAGCTAGTCGGTGATTTAAATAATTACTTCATAAAAAAATCCAAAAGCAAGATACTCAGTTTTAGTAGTGATATTGAAACATTTCTAACAAATTTCAGATTTAGACAATACAGGTAAAAGACATAGATATTTACTTAATGCACAAAGTACTGTCTTTAGTGTATATCAAATGGAGTTTACTATACTGGACTGAAGTTATTCACCACTTATTCACCCTCCCTCCTCCCTATTAAAAGTTTAAAATCAGAGTATGAAAGTATTTAAGCAAGCTTTAGAAGAGTATCTGCTATCTCACTCCCACTCAGTACAAGAGTTTCCATAAGTTAACAAGTATGAATTAATATAAATAGATATATGTAAGAATTGTGATGGTTTCATGATACATTTATTTTTGCTTGAACTGCATACTTGTATATGAGACAGAATTGTTTTAGTCACGACATGTTGTACATCCTTGTCATAGTCCTACGAAGGATCTGTGGTATATAAATAAATTATGTTGTGAAGATTCAAGTGTTGTGGGCTGCTATGCCTTGTTATTGTGTAAACAGTGAAATCATCTTCAGGTTTCATCCTGAAGATGAAGGGATGAAGGCATTACAATCGTTCAAAACATGTGGGACTATTCACCCAGTGACACAATGTAACATCCCACAATACTCAACCTCTCAGCAACACTGCCGCGAAAACCTCAAATCTCACATATTCTAGGGTTTTTTTTTATTTTCTTTTCCCCAGAGATTAATATTTTGAGTGGTTTCCAAACAGGATGTTCTGTCCTTAAGTTTAAGGTTAGGTCTAACTGTAAGTTCTTGACATATAAATAGGGTGAATCTTATATTCACTCAGTTCTGTTGTTCAGAACATTAGCACTACATATTTTGAATTGTTTACAAAGAGGATATTCTGTCCATAAGTTTATGGTTAGGTCCAACTGGTCTGAGTCCATGAGAGAAACAGGTAGGATGTTCCACTACTCACACCTCAACTCTGTTGACATGAGACTACACTGTATAATTTTTAGAATATAATGCTGTTTGCAATGTAATTGTAATTGTAATTGTAATTTTATTCACAGTCCGTAGATCCATACAGGATAGCAAAATCCATGTGGATATGGACATAGTCATATACAACTGATGCATCATACAATGAGCACTAACACT
>Ga0123357_10006685_pt1 | contig 14132 bp, 7 predicted proteins | sample TergutEmb28metaG_FD_89873 | JGI IMG/M metagenome (GOLD analysis project Ga0123357, IMG submission 89873) | Embiratermes neotenicus P4 segment gut microbial communities from Petit-Saut dam, French Guiana - Emb289 P4 | ecosystem: Host-associated > Arthropoda: Insects > Digestive system > Gut ... | reverse complement strand
TCTTTTTTTGATTCCACTCTTGTTGATAATATTACATTTTCTAACTGAATAAGATGATTAGCATAGAAACATGTGGCAGAAAACTGGGATGTAAATCAGTAGGTCGTATTAACTCTGAATATGCCAAGACAATGATTTCAGCGGTAACTAGCACACGGTCTAAAAATGCAGTACTTCCAAGTTTCTACGCACAACTTGGTCAGTCCCACTCTTTAGGGTGCAGATAATGAGAACGTAATAACAAAATATTGGACTATGAAATAAACAACATAAACACCTCGCAGTCAGGAGACATAACATCTCCTTTGCTCAGGAGCCGAAAACCAGTGTACACGAGTACACAAAATATATTGAAATCTATCGCAGCTTTGTTGTTGGATCTGCTTAGTTTGCAAGTCCGCCTTGTAATATTGATTAGACTGCACGCCACTCACCGGTATAAAAGAAGTTGCCTATAGGGCAAGGGGTCGATAATGACGTAGATATTATATTCAAACAGCTCGTAGTGTTATCACAACACTTCTCTACACTATAAGTATTACATCAAACTGCATGGCACTGGGTCACTCACTCCCTCTGCCAGTCAATAAATTCCCCGCACTAGACGAAACCGAAGGTTTATTACCACATTGCTGCTTTAAAACCGGCCAGACACTTGTCCCGGTTACGATACAGCTCAACTAAACCCATGTCCTCCCATTCTATTTCTTAAGGTATATTTTAATATTATCCTCTCATCTGGGCCTATATTTTTCAAGGTCATTTTCCCTTCAGGCTTTCCCCCCAAAATTGTCTATGCATTTCTCTTCTCTTCACTGTTTAATAAACAGTGAAATATCACTTGAAAATTCGATGGAAATCCTCATTTATTCGTATTTAAACCAATCGCTTCCTACTAACACAATCAACGGTTTAATTACTTCAATAAACTTTAAAACCGAAATCAAAGGAACAAAAGCGTGAGATCGCAATAGTACACGCACATACTGTCGGGCCATGACCTTTCCAGAAAGTTTAGAGAAAAGTCTTACCCAACACTTACTGATACTTGAACCCCCTACAGTATATATGGACGTCAGTACCCTGCAAGACAAGCGTGGTATCTCTATCTTACTTATCATTAAATACAGGTTCTAAGAATGAAAGACTGAGAAAACCCACATCATTTTTTTATTATCAAGCACCATAGCCTGGTTGCTTGCTACATTAAGCAGCTGCCGAACAACGTATACTTAACGCACACACTGACGCCAACCCGAACAAACCCACATACGTACACACAAGTTTGCAAATATGGACAAAGACAGCCTAATCTTGAAATTGTTATACTTGTACGAAACTTCGTAATGTAATGTTTACGAGTCACGCTTAGACAAGACTAGTTATTATGAGTAACACAGAATAAAAGCACTGAAATTTCTGTATATAATTTTATTACTGTAGGTCCATTTCATTTGTTTGTCATTTCCCATTTATCGAGTACATGATATGGAGAACGTCTCATAAAGAAGAAAGTGATTATATCTAATGAAAATTACAAATTTTAGGACAGTCTAACACACGGTCCAATATGGCCGTTTTCCCTGCAAAAATCGATACCAACATGAGCTGATCGAATCACTCAAGTAGTATCATAATAAGAAACTGTATTTCTTTTACCTTATAAAATGCAAGCACTTGATATGCAATTCTTTTGGTATGTTAAAGCTCTGCACATTATTCATGAGACCGAAATGATGAAGATTATGCCAACCAGAATATCTCCTGGTCTAAGCGATACCACACACAGAGCAAAATGAAGCGTGAATGTTGTTTCATGTAGACTGTTCTTCATCAAGACAGTGCACAAACAGCCAAATGGAGAGTAACCGTTGTTTCTTTTTTGTTTTGTAAGTGAAGACTGTATACAGACAGCCAGAGAGAGAAAGAGAGTAGCCGCTGCTGCTTCTCTGTTCCTCTCAGTGAAGACAGTGCACAGACAGCCAAATGGAGAATATCCACAGTTTTCTCTCTGTTTTTCTCAGTGAAGACCGTCAAACGGAGAGTGACGGCAATTTTCTGTTTTTCTCAATGAAGACCGCACACAGGCAGGCAAAATGGAGAGTGGCCGCTGTTTCCTGTCTACTGTTCTTGGTGAAGACATTACAAGGACTGTCTAGAGCAGTGTGGCTGTTGCTTCACACCTGATGTTCTTCCTACAGATTAGCGGACAGACAGCAAAATACAGAGTAACCGCTGCTTCATGTCTGCTATTCTCGGTGAAGACAGCGCACACACAGCAACATGACACATGACTGTTGCTTCGAACCTTCTCTTATTCGGACAGTTAGTGCGCAGAAAGCCACATGCAGAGCGATCGCAGTTGTTCTCAGTAAAGAGTGTGTACTTACAGCCAAATGCAGTGTGACTGTTGCTTCATAACGTCTGTTCTTCCAGCAGATAGTGCACACACAAGAAAAAGCAGATTGACTGCTGAATGTCTATTTTTCCTATTAATGTGCAAAAAAAAAATCCAAAGAATGCCAGAGTAGGACGTCCTGGTGGCGAATGTGCCTAAGAACTTAAATTGTGACAAATCCAAAGAAGAAACATTTATAACACTACAAAATATTAAAGCTTTATTTTAAAATCTCTTGATGTTCTTGTGAGGATGAGCAGAAGTTTCTGACCCCGAAGACTTTAATGATACAACTGCACACCCATTTGCGAGAGCTCAAAACTGATTTTTAACAAATCGTCACGAGTATCCACGGAAGTAAAGGACTTCAAATTACCAGACGTTACTTTTATGCATATTTTTGCATACTCGTGTAGTGAAGATTAGTTAACAACAAACTGTTCGTTTAAATAAAAAACGCTAGTTCATAAACAGCTAAAGCGAATGGCATTAAAACGGCATAAATTATACTTTTCCAAAGAAAATTAAATGCAGAGTAACGACACGAACAATAAAAATGAACTACGCAACCTGGAAACGCAAATATTGTATGGTATAAATAGGAAAATAGCTATAAAATGACCCGAGAAAGTTACAGCCGTACAAGAACATCGTAGTACATATAAATGAATTCAGGATCTACGGTCTTATTTAAACCGGGTGAATAAAACTGAAAGTGTTTTAACGATGTACTGTAAAAAGCTGTCAATGTGCTTTCTGAGGCCCCGACTTGAATAAGATTGGTAGACCGGAGATGTCTGAAATACACTAAATGGGAGTCGCCCGCTTCATGTTGCGGCCGCTTTAACTCTAAAAGAAAAGAGCACCCACAAACCCTCCGCTGAGTCAGATCCGTAGTGTCTCTGGAAATAATTACTGTGTCGGAAAAATGACTAAGCTACGGGCTGAGCGATCATAGGTTCCAATTTATCTAGGAGAAAGACAGTTTTTCTTCCCCAGTACGGCAATTTCTTCTTGGGGACTCACACGCCCTTCTATTCAATGGGTAATGTTGGACTTGTACGGGGATAAAGCGGACGGGGCGTGAAGTTGACAACTCATACGCATCTAATGCAGAGGTTAAAAATGAGAAGAACTATACCCCTAATCAACCTATATGACTTCGTGGCATAGACACGGACAACGTTACTGGGGCTCTTGCTAAAGATACACTCAAACTCAAAGGCCAAATGAAGATCATCAATAGCTGTTCACTTTCATTTTTACTTACTAAATTTTACTTTTCTATGTCACGTTTAATGGTTCAAGTCTTCCAACTTAAATGTTAACACTACACAATCTAATATTTATCATAGTTTGAAGAATAAGAAGAATAATTTATTAGGAGTCTTACACATTTCCATATAGCCTAGGAAACACATAAATTCTGAGTAAATCGGGATAAGTACGTTTGTAACACCCCTGAAAGGTTCGACACGTTCAGGTGGGAAGAAAGATTTAACGAATTATTCAACCTTTTTGACGTCTAAAATCTTTCACTAAATCCCAGTTCCTATTTCCTCCAACCCCTTTCCAAAGAAAAAATAAATAAAACAGAGTTTCCTTGTAGGTGTCTGAGTGTGTGGAGTGGTTTTGTTAAGTTTTTCACTTTCCTCTACTACGTATCACTACTGTCTCTACCACTGCCAGCTACCGCCAGCACGGCGACTTTTGGATCCTCCTGGGAATCTTGCACGTGACTCGGAACTCTTTAGCCTTCAAAGGTTCCCCTCTGCTTTTTTTATTTTACCCCTTCTTTAAGGAAAGCAGCAAGCAGCAAAGGGCAGCCTCTGCTACCCCAATCTCGTGTATAAGGTTGAGACAGATGTTCTTGTTTGGTCACATTAAAGAAAGAACCAGTGCCACTGATATGGTTACCTAGCGACGGGACCTGCAGCATGAACAGTGGATCATGTACATGCACATTCCGTTTGAGTCGTAGTTTCCAAACCACAAGACATGGTCCACCAACAGGCAGTTCACTTAAGGCGACTTTAATAGATGTTCATCCCACACGTGATGTTACGCAGACCAATTACATTAATAAAACCCTGAGGCTGAAATGTCAGTTTCAGAAATCCCAGCTTAGATCGAGAGATGAATTTCACACCGTTGTTTTAATTACAGAGATCATATATTCATTCATTTAATGACAGGTCTGTGCTGGAATATCGGTACTGAAATTCAAGGATTTATTTTTGTTGTGGTGGTAGTTTTTCTATAACCATTCATGACTTATTGCCTTAATCTTCGTGACAGAAAATCAGCTGCTCCACAAACACAGAGGATGACGATAAGCAACTTAATTACACCCGTAATGACGACACTGCTATGCCTTACATTGGAACATAACAGTCCGCATTAAATTAACAAGTAGCTAAATGGTTGGATGGTGAACATAACAGCACTCAATATGTCACTATCTTAGGGATTTTCTTAGGGAGAAAAAAATGTGGCACATGCAGCGACCGTGCTTGGAAGGGTGAAGTGGTGTATGAGTGACAGGAATGGTGGGCATTCAGGTCTTCTTAAATATGACGCAGTTAATTATTTTAGTTTATTTACGATGTTTCGGAGGAGCCTGTTGACCCATACGCAGTAATCTAATTGAAATACCCTGAAAACTTAAGCAGAAAGTCTATACTAAACAATGGAAACTAATCGCCAACTGACAAGTCGTCGTATACCAGGAGAACACATCTACGTGTATAAGAAATTAAGTTCTCGACGTGTACTCTCTTACGTTACTTTCCTGTTCTTGGGGCTGCATTTTCACCATTTCGTCATCCTGTCATAACAAGAAACCGCGTAAGAGCCGATATTCTGTGCGTGATATGAAGCCAAGTCACATTCCTGACAGCGAATGAAAGAAAGACGTTGGTAGCGTGGTTCGAAATAAATCAATAGCTGGTCGTCGTACAGTTGGAATCTGTTTTCTGGTCGTGACAGGTACCAAGCACGACTATTCGCGATACAAAACGCTTCTTCTCTCTCTTATTCTTTCTTTATACGTTTCTCCACAAAGCAAAAAAACCGATACATCATTTGTTACGGTGCTTCCCACTGCAGGAATTGCACTTCGTCTAATCCGTAATATTCTTCGAATAAAATCGCTCTGCTTGATACTTTACACAATCATAGTATCGAAAGCTGAGCGACAGCAGAAATCATTCGCATTACGGAATTCATGTGGATATAACTCAGACTTATACAAAACTTAATCTAATAGGGCTTTCGTAGTATTTTAATGATGTTCCAAGAAAACCGCCTTTTCTGTGCCTTACAATAGTGCATGACGTGCATATGTTATGACTCAAGAGGCAACAGACCCGCTTAACCCGCTAACGTGGAAAATATGGTGAACTTCTAATAATGCCAGCAAATGGCAGATGAGATTTAACTCGGCATATAAAAAGTTAAATTAGACATTTTAATTAGTATTCAAAAACACAACTTAAAGCACTATGCGACTGTTGTGTACATAATTTTCTGTACTGTAAAGCAATTACACGGTCGCCGTGAAAGTATGTTCTCGAATTGTTTGGTGTCTTATATAAGGAGTCAGTCCGTCGCTGAGTTTGTACAGCGTCCGTGATAGATGAACGCATGAGAATGGCGCACCGGTGGATTGATAATGGCACGGGAAATCTGAAGAATGTATTCCAGTGCCACTTCGTCCTCCACAAATCCCACGTGGGCTAGCCTGGGTTTGAAAGTCGGGCTCCGCGGTGAGAGGCCTACGGCTAACCGCCGGAATCGAAGCACAGGCCTTCTTTAGTTATCACTTTCATGACAGCAAAGAATGACTAAGTTTGATCCAGGCACGCGGAATTTGTTGTGCAGAGAGCTCACGGCCATATCCACACCATTACAGGAACAACAAAATATTATTTGCAACTGAACGATCAATAAAACATGCAACTTTAGGGTAACACGGGTTGAATTTGATGCACAAAACAACCTTATTTAAGCGGGTTGATAAGTTATTTAGAAGAATAAAGTATAATCAACTAACAATAGCCAAACTGATATAACTCTAAATATACGTAACATATATAGACTTCATCATTTCTTCATAACATTTCGTGTTATTATTTGTATTCCTTCCACTTCCACGTCTCTTCCCTAATCATAATTAAGCCACAGCATAACCACTCTTCTTGTTCTTCACTTTTAACATTCTCGTCACGAGCTTTGGCAAGAACTTCCCTTCAGACATTGGGTTTAGTCCCCTCCCTTGGTTTATTCAAAATGTGGAAGCACAATTTCTGAATGAAAAAGTCGCAGAAGAAACGACAAAAAAGCTGCACAACCTCACACTTTGAAGAGCTCCTACAAGAGATGTGAGAGTTATAAAACGAGAATGCAAAAATAATGTACCTATTTGCAAAACTAACAGTTCAGCAGGAACACATGTGCTGCGTACTGTTACTGATTTTATGATTTTGTGTTAAACACGTTCAAACAATTTTACTCCGTGACAACAACAGTTGTGAAATAGAATTTGTTATACAATTAATTTAATTTTGTTCATTTTGAATAACCAGGTATAATTCGAAGACAAACAGACTTTAAAGAAAAAGGATGTATGGATGGATGGAAGGATGGATGGATGGAAGGATGGCTGCATGGATGGATGGATGGAAGGATGGATGGATGGATGGATGGATGGATGGAAGGATGGATGGATGGAAGAATGGATGGATGGATGGATGGAAGGATTGCTGGATGGATGGATGGAAGGATGGATGGATGGATGGAAGGATGGATGATGGAAGGATGGATGGATGGAAGGATGGCTGGATGGATGGAAGAATGGATGGATGGATGGAAGAATGGATGGATGGATGGATGGATGGGTGGATGGATGGAAGAATGGATGGATGGATGGAAGGATGGATGGATGGATGGATGGATGGAAGGATGGCTGGATGGAAGAATGGATGGATGGATGGATGGAAGGATGGCTGGATGGATGGATGGATGGAAGGATGGATGGATGGAAGGATGGATGGATGGATGGATGGAAGGATGGATGGATGGATGGATGGATGGATGGATGTGGACAAGGTGCACTTTGCCCAGGATACGGACCAGCGAAAGTCTCTTGAAGACACGGTAATGAACACACTTGTTCCATAAAATGCGAAGAACTTTTTGGTTACCCGAAGGGTCATAAGCTTTTTAAGAAGGACTATGCTGCACCAAACTGCTTAGTGAGGTTTATTCCGTAACTTAGATCATCAGCTTACTCGTTCACCAGTCAGTCGAGTGGTGAAGAATGATTCACCAAAGAATAAGGAAGGCAATTTTTATGGCCCAGGTCACGACAGTCTACTCTCCCGACGTTTCACTGAACGGAGAAACTGTGTAAAACCACGACAAATATAAGACATGTGTCGATATTTAAACCAAAGACCTCACGAATATGAAGCTGGATTAATACACACGCGACAGAGTCGTTCGCCGTAGTAGGAAAATGCAAGAAATTAAGAAGTCAGCTACCATATGATCAGTTACAGACTGGAAACCTGGGATTATATTTCCGCCACAAAAGCTAATACACCGTCTTCGCAATCAGCACGAGTGTACTACAGCGTTCTGTTGTATCCAGTGGCTATAATCGGAAGCTCGTTTGCCGGAGACACGAGCTGCTGACGTCTGATACTGATCTTCAATTCCGTTTACGGAAGAGGCCAAGAATGCAGTGAGAGAGATACCTATAACCACCGCGTACCTTCACAGTTTGGCTTGGGCACAGGCGCGCTACAGTCTTTGGCGACAGTAATTTACGATGTACGTAAAGTAACTTGAAAACCATCTGACGTGAGCAAGACAAATGCGTACTGAAGACTGAGTTTTTCATTCATATTCTTGAGATATACCTCAGAATGACGTAGAAAGTAATTAACTTTTAAACTGGTAACACTAAACAGGCTCGCATTGTTAGGTGTCCACGTATCACCGATTATAACCTCATAGAAATCCACGTTAAGTTTCTGTAATCAAAATGGCTATACAGAAGTCATGTAAGTTATATGGTTCGAAAACTCCAGATCTCCCTCGAGCTGTCACGGTTCCTCTTACAGCGTATTTCCCATACTTCCGTCAACCCGTTTAGGCCATTATATTCTTATGAAAGTTGTCAATGATAGCCAAGCAATAATCGTCGCTATCGTCAATCGCTTTGGGCTTAAGCGGAATATAACGTTAGGCAGAGAGTGTTACTGTCAAGTGCCGCCATTCCCACGATCTACAAGACTCCTTCAGTAGCTTTCGTAGCCTGCAACTGTCTACATACAGGAAAGCCCTCCATGTCAAGCACGCAATTTTTCAGCTGGTCTAAAATTTCAGCCTTTGTGACACTTGACAGAGCATTACCGTGTCAACAAACACAAGCTACAGTCTCCTGTACTGAGTCAGATGAATCTAATTCTTAATCCCACACCCAACCTTAATATACCACCACCTACGTTTAGTGTATCAACTGATCACGTCTCTACAGGTTTTCTGGCCAAATAAAAATGGTTCGATATTGTCTACCGAAGTGGGCTATAGGCCAACGTTCCGTATAATGGCCCTAATAATAACTTTCTTGTGTTTATTACGCACATCTTCGTTATACAACTTCCCCAGCCTCCTGTTATGCCGTCTTCCTTCCATCTAAAGATACTCGGTAGCCTATTATCCGCAAGGCACGGTGTGAGCTTCATCACTCTGTAAGCGAACCTGGAATCACAATCGCGGGAACTCAGAGTGCGACTCTGGAATGCTAGGACCATACAGTTAAATGGGGAAATTATTTCATAAATAAGTCCAGCAATAATAGCTCAGTCCGTATCGTGACTAGGATGGACACCACACATACTGGCCCTCCATTCCTGGCAAGGGAAAATGTTCACTTTCCCATATTAATAAGATGGACTCCAGGGCCCACCCCGCCTTCCGTCCAACAGTCACCGGGGGCTCTTACCCAACAAAAAAGCAGGCCGGTACGTGGAACTGCTTATCGCCATAAAGAATCTAGAATCAGAGTGTATGAAAACATGCCTTCCCTTCCCCTTACGTATTACAGTATGATGGTGCTTAAGCAAGCACAAGAATAACTGTGCGTTTGCTTCCTTTAGCTTTTATGCCATTTCTTGTACAAGAAATATTTCAAGTTTTCGACGAACCTGGTTAGTACAGATGTACCTCAGCAATTGCAGTTCACTTTTTACCTCTTCTAAATAAAGAACAAAATTCTATTATTTGCTGTGAGAGAAAATATAAAAAGCTCCCTCAAATGAAAGGAACTTCCCCTCCCTTGTACCTCACGAAAACACTAGCTTCCTCACATGAGTCTCCTATGAGCGCAGTCAATCAACGTCATCCATCTCTTCCCTTTTACGTGAAAAACGTATGCCCTTTACTTCATTTTCATTCGTAGCTGTCCTTTTCTTTTAACTCTCACTCTCTGTCTGTGTCTCTTCAGCCCACTTTCCACTCCCCTTCCTGTTCTTCTTTTACTTCCTTTCCTGCTTGTTTGGCGTGTTCCTTCCGCTCCAGTTCTCTATCTGAACTCATCTCTCGACCAACAAACTGATCGATCTTCCTCATGGTTGTTGCAATAGGAATTCCTGATTTTCGTCCTGTCAGTGTCACCTCGTGGCACAGGCTTACAAGCGACGGACTGAAGAAACTTGCCTACTGAAAAGTTAAACAGTAAGGCGCTTTGTGGTGGGGAGTTCAGCAAACAAAACTAGTAGCTTCATTTGTTTGCAGGCAACTATCTTAGGCTGCAGCTCAACTTTAAAGGCCACAGTCCACATAACCTCCACATGAGCAAGCTGGTGAAGTTCACTTGTATTCGGCAGACACATGGTCAAAAACTTGCTCATGTGTTAGACAATTCAGACGGAGAACTATATAAAGAATTTTATTGCAATAATCAGCACACACTACATTTCTTTCTCTCTGTATCTCAGACCTCAAATATTTCGATTCAGTGCCGAATCGTCTGCATGTATGATACAGGCTTACAATTTTTCGAACACATTAGGGCTCAATTACATGTTTTTTAGATTACCTTTTCAACGTGACATGAATTTATTTATATTAATAAGCTATCTAGTATAGACAGGCTGTTTTATGATCAAGAAATACGACTAAAATATCTACAAATACAGTACCTTCAAAAGGCGTAACAACACAGAGTTTCTGGAATATAGCCCTGCAACATTACATAACTGGCTACTGGCCTTTCGAACTTATTACGGTGTCTCTATTTGTCAGGAACCGTCCTACCCAGTGACGGAAACTGCAAATACGCAGCTGCAGAAGCTCTAAATCCCATATAATAACGCTACTGAGGACGTACCTGGGTACTGAAACAGTTAATTCGCCTTTCAAACTGTAGTGCACTAAATTATATAGGTTATCGATAACAAAATAGACCCTCCTTAAAAAAATACCATTAAAAACCCTATGGTTGAAGTTTCGCGTGGTCTTCCTCGTGTTCTCCAGCAGAATTGCCGAACGGTACCTTCATCAGGCCACAAACGAGTGATTCTAAATCTTCATCTATTCGAAGTTAATTATCGTCTTCCTACTTTCTTACAGAAATTCAACAAGCACGCGGTTTAGGAACAACCTGAAAATGAAACAGTCACACGAACGTGCCCCGTTTCATGATGTAAATGGCTTCAGTCCGTGGTGTCATCTCAACGGGGCAGATGTTCCGTTATAAGTCAAGAGCAACCTTAGCTTGTAAAGAAACCAACAGCCCAACCTTTCACGGAAGCCAAGATTCATTATTTTAGTCACACGAGGCCGCCACTGAAGCGCACTAATCGAGTCCACGTACGCATGCTCCTGCTTTCCAAACCCTTATAATATTATCCCCCACCTAGCCCAGGTCCCTTGAGAGGTTCCGACTAAAGTGTTAGTTTTCATTCTTTTCTCATACAGCTCATAGCCTATACGCATATATTAAACAACCTGGCAGTTTCATTCCCCTTGACTTCATCCCTTAATAGTAATCTGTGAAAACTAAAAACAATAAGAACTCCTTCACAATCCTCCAGTCACTCCCCCTTCCTTGGATCCAAATATCGTCCCAGCAAACTGAATGTATCTTCCTTCCTCACAGGTGGGGCAACATTTTACACCTACATGGAACAATAGGTCACAGACCTGCAGCTTCGTATATTCCAATCTGTACGTTTCGAAACAGAAGAGGAAAAGAGTAAGGTAGCAAATAACCGCTCTTAAATCGCGACATTTGAGGCTCTCAAGACTATTTTTATCCAGTCAGCTATCAAAAATACCGGTACATTGCTGACATGCTATAAATTACCTTATCCCATTCTTTGTATCCTAAATTCATTAGGTACTGAAATTAATATAATCAGCAACAATATTCAGTCAAACACAACAATCATATGGTATGTTATTTATTAACTAATAAACTTGGGCGAAATGTTAATAAATAACATACCGTATGATTGTTGTGCTTGACTGAATATTGTTGCCAATTATATAAGTATCAAACACTTCGGGATGGAAAACATTAAACTGATATTAATATTTGTGATGTAATTTCGAAATAATTAATCTTCGACATTCTTCAAAGATTTGTCTGTTATTTTTTATTACATATTGCCCTTTTTTATACAGCCAGAAAGTATTTTACAATACATTTCGTCAAATAGTTACCACGTCTGGAAGCTTCTAACAGAAGATGTTAAACACACCGAGAGCTATATATTGTAAAACGATAGTTTTTGCAGTAAACTGTTTTAATAAATTTAATTCGATATGAAACACGAGCTGTATTGGACCTGATATGGAACAAAATTAAAGGTTAGTCACCTTCCGCATTTTAGACTCTATACACATTTGATCGAAACTGTTAGTGATGAGAAACGGAGAATTTTGGACAGGCCTAACCTCCGCATTTTCCGTTTATTGTAATCCAGGCAAGTATGTATGTGTGCGTGCGTGTACTTCCAGTAGCAGCGTGTGTCTCAGTTCGGTATAAGCCTGGACCACACGACATATAGAACTCGGCCGTTCATTGTGCTTGAGGCATGAAGGGGCCGCCGAGCACATGCTTTTCATGTCGATTACGGCAAGACTTCACTAACGAATGCCACACTCGCAAATGTGATGCAGTGTGGCCACTCTGAAGCACATAAAATTATAATGCCTTGCCGACAGAGGATAAGAGCGAAGGATGTGCCCGTAAAAACAGAAGACGCTGCCACATCTTGGTAAATTCATAAGGCGTAGTGAAGTGTAACATGTAAAGAGAATTCATTACAGCCTCATACTATGTACGCGCGGTCCAGGCGTCCTCCTCGCCAGTCTGTGCGGTGATCTACAGAATTATTACTGTACAACTACACTGCCTCATACAGGGCTCCCTACAGAGTGTGATATGAATACTGGTTTACATGAGAAACGAAACCCCAAACACCATGCAACACAGCTACGAGTAAATTTATTTCCATGGCGCATCAGCCCCCCAGTGGGCGTGGCCCTTCTCATAATCGAGGCTTCATGGTCACCCTCATTGGACACAAAACATTCGGTAGGACTCGTCTGGACGAGTGATCAGTCCGACCCAGAAATTTCTACGTGACAACACACGACACACATAACAGACAAACATCCGTGGCTCCGGCGGGATCCGAACCATCAATTCCAGCCAGCGAGCGGCCGGAGACCCGCGCCTTAGACCGTGCGGCCACTGGGATCGGCTCAACGCAGCTACTTGTCAATTCAATTGATTCTAAAGAACATATACCTGATGGATTCAAAGCCAACAGAAACGGTAAATGAATTTGCAAAGTTTTATTATTTCTGCCGGTAAAGGAAGCTCTTACTTTCAAATGATCAGGTGTTCTAGAGTACTACTGTACGACGCTTAGGGTAAAATGAAGATTTTTAAACAGCCAAACAGACGATCATTCTGTCCGTCACTCAGGAAATCCTGCAGTCTGTGTTCAGTTGTCGGGTTTGGTCTGGCAGAGACTCAGCAACCCACCACAACAACAACAGCTCAGCGGCTCAGCAGTTCACTCTTTTCACATGTAACGAATAATATATGGCCAGAGCATCCATAAGAACTGTGACAAAGCTGGAGGCCTAATGATTAGATGAATGGAAAAAATTTTGAATAACAAATTACAACCATAACTAGGCTAGCATTGCGATCTACAGTGGGGGTATGGTCGTTAAATGATATGTCGTTAAATGATATGACGTTAAATGATATGACGTTAAATGACATGTCGTTAAATGATATGACGTTAAATGACATGTCGTTAAATGATATGACGTTAAATGATATGACGTTAAAAGATATGTCGTTAAATGATACGACGTTAAATGATATGACGTTAAATGATATGTCGTTAAATGATATGTCGTTAAATGATATGTCGTTAAATGATATGTCGATAAATGATATGACGTTAAATGATAGAACGTTAAATGATATGACGTTAAAAGATATGTCGTTAAATGATAAGTCGTTAAATGATACGACGTTAAATGATATGACGTTAAATGATATGTCGTTAAATGATATGTCGTTAAATGATATGTCGTTAAATGATATGTAGTTAAATGACGACGTTAAATGATACGACGTTACATGATATGACGTTAAATGATATGTCGTTAAATGACATGTCGTTAAATGACGACG
>Ga0123357_10006684_pt1 | contig 14135 bp, 9 predicted proteins | sample TergutEmb28metaG_FD_89873 | JGI IMG/M metagenome (GOLD analysis project Ga0123357, IMG submission 89873) | Embiratermes neotenicus P4 segment gut microbial communities from Petit-Saut dam, French Guiana - Emb289 P4 | ecosystem: Host-associated > Arthropoda: Insects > Digestive system > Gut ... | reverse complement strand
GTTCACCCCGCCCTGCAGGATCTGCACAGCCATATCGCCGGTGGCTTGGCCCAGGGCGTAGTAGCTGAGGCCCTGTGTGGCTACGGTGCCTTGGGTCAACACCGAGTCGTCGGCGCAGAACACCGGGATCTGCTTCTGCTGGCCGAAGCTGATGACATTGGCGATGGAGGCCACGACGGTGTTGTCGGTGGGCACCAGGATGGCGTCGACATTGGTCAGCGTGTTCAGCGCGGTGGTGATGTCGGCGGCGGACGTCACGGTGGCTGCTTGCAGCGTGATGCCGTCAGCGGCGGCCTCCGTCTGGTACTCCTTGAATTGGGCCAACGAGTTGGTCTCGGACGACGAGTAGATGACGCCGATGGTCTTGACGTTGGGCATTGCCTGCTTGACGACATGGACAGGCTTGGCGTCCGGGTTGGCGTCGGAGGTGCCGGTGATGTTGGCGCCGGCCTGCGTCATCGACGGCACCAGCCCGGCACCGACCGGGTCGGTGACGGCCGAGAACAGAATCGGGCGATCTTGCACAGCCTGGGCCATGGCGGTGGCGATCGGCGTCGAGATGGCCAGAATCAGATCGATGTTCTTGTTGGCCGCGAACGACGACGCGATGGTGGCGGCGTTCGCCGTGTCGCCCTGGGCGTTCTCGTCGATGATGTTGTACTTGACGCCGGCCTTGTCAAGGGAGTCCTTGAAGCCCTGCTCGACTGCCTGCAGCGCGGGGTGGGTCACAATCACAGCGGCGCCGATGGTGAAGGTCTTGGTGGCTGTGGTTGAGTCGGTGGCTGTGGTTGAGTCGGTGGCGGGCGGGTTGTCAGTGGCGCTGGGTATCGTGTTGGTCGTGGTCGAGCAAGCTGTCAGCCCCAGGCCCAGCGCGGCGACCGTGGCGACACCGGCTGTTATCAGACGACGGATTCTCATGTACGTCTCCTATGTGATCGTTATGGATATTTGGGACGGCGGTGCCACCCAAGTGTCCATTACCCTAGTGCATGACGGCAAGATTCGCCTGCATAGTCCATCTGGTGTGCATTTTGGTCCCCGGGGGTCCGGGGCCGGGCGCTGGCGTCCGGTAGGCTTGTGCCACTATGAACACCGTCCTTTTGCCGATGCTCCTGCCGGCCTGGCTGAACCCCACTTACATACTCCAGCACTTGGGTGTCTGGGCACTGTGGGGGGTGGTGGCAATCGTCATCGTCGAATGTGGCCTGTTCTGCTTCTTCCTGCCGGGCGATTCGCTGCTGTTCGCCGTCGGCATGTTGGTCGCGGGGTTGCTGCTAGGGACGGACGGCGCAGCGATCACGATACATTTCGGCGATCTGTCGAAGGGTTGGGTGCTAGTGCTGGTGTGCGCCATCTTGTCGGTGGCGGCCATCCTCGGCAACACGCTTGGCTACTGGATCGGGCGCCTGGTCGGCCCGCCATTGCTGCGCCCGCGCACAGGCTTGGCCGGCAAGATCCTGAAGCAAGAGTACGCCGACAAGTCGCGGGAGTTCTTCGAGAGCCGCGGCCACATCGCCTTGGTACTGGCCCGTTTCGTCCCCGTCGTTCGCACGTTCGTGACGCTGGTGGCGGGCATTTCGAAGATGAGTTTTGCGACCTTCATCGGCTATTCCGCCATCGGCGGCATCCTGTGGGGCAGTGGCGTGACGATCCTGGGCTACTTCCTGGGGCGCGTCGGCTTCATTCAGAAGCACATCGAGGTCGCCCTGGTGCTGATCGTCTTGGTGTCGTTCATTCCGGTGGTCGTCGAGACGATCAACCAGCGCCGGGCCGCCAAGGCTTAGCCGACGACTTCGGCGACGGTTGTTGCCGATTCGGGGTGCAGGGCCGTCATGTCACTGCTGGAGCGGCGCAACACTTCGCTCAAACGTTCTGCGGCAGCCACCACGGCGGTGGCATGCAGGCGTCCGGGTTGCCGGGTCAGGCGCTCGATGGGGCCTGACACAGACACGGCCGCAATCACTTTGCCGCCGGGGGTGCGCACCGGCGCCGACACCGACGCAACGCCGGCTTCCCGCTCGGCGACGGACTGGGCCCAGCCCTGGCGTCGCACAGTCTGAAGTTGCATGGCGGAGAAAGAAGCACCGATGAGGTCACGCTTCAGCCGCTCGGGGTCTTCCCACGCCAACAGAATCTGGGCGCCCGAACCGGCGGTGATGGGCAGTTGCATGCCCACCGGGATCGTGTCGCGCAACCCAGCAGGGCGCTCCGCTGCCGCGACGCACACCCGCGCGTCACCCTGACGCCGAAATAGCTGCGCGGATTCGCCGGTGATGTCGCGAAGACGGGCCAGGATCGGGCCGGCGGTCGCCAACAGTCGATCCTCCCCGGCGGCGGCGGCTAGTTCCGTCAGACGCTGCCCCAGGATGAACCGGCCATGCAGGTCGCGGCCAACCATCCGGTGGTGTTCCAGCGCGACTGCCAGGCGGTGCGCGGTCGGCCGCGCCAACCCCGTCTGCTGCACCAAACCGGCCAGCGTCAGCGGCCCATTTTCCAAGGCAGTGAGCACCAGTGCCGCCTTGTCGAGAACGCCGACCCCGCATGTTTCGTCCATGCCTTGAGACTACTATCTCGAATTCCGGTATATCAAACCTAGACTCTTAGGTATGTCAAAGACACTCAGCGAGAAGCTCTGGGATGCCCATGTCGTGCGATCGGCGTCGGGCGAGCCCGACTTGCTCTACATCGATCTCCACCTGGTTCACGAAGTCACAAGCCCCCAAGCCTTCGATGGTTTGCGGCTGAGCGGGCGCACCGTTCGCCGTCCCGACTTGACCATCGCCACGGAAGACCACAACACACCCACCACCGATATCGACAAGCCCATCGCGGACCCGATCTCGGCGCTGCAGGTGGCGACGCTGCGGGCTAACGCGGCCGAGTTTGGTGTGCCGATCCATTCCTTGGGGGACGCCGATCAGGGCGTCGTCCATGTGCTGGGCCCGCAGTTGGGCCTGACGCAGCCGGGCATGACGATCGTCTGCGGCGATTCGCACACCGCCACGCACGGCGCCTTCGGGGCGCTGGCTTTCGGCATTGGCACCAGCGAGGTTGAGCACGTCCTGGCAACCCAAACTCTGCCGCAGGCCCGTCCCAAGACGATGGCTGTAAACATCTTGGGTGCTCTACCCGCTGGGGTTAGCGCCAAGGACATCGTTCTTGCCCTGATCGCGCAGGTGGGCACAGGCGCCGGCATCGGCTATGTTGTCGAGTATCGCGGCCCGGCCATCGAGGCCCTTTCGATGGAAGGTCGCATGACGATCTGCAACATGAGCATCGAATGGGGCGCCAAGGCTGGGCTGGTCGCGCCGGACGATAAGACCATCGAGTACGTGCGGGGACGTCGTTTCGCTCCGCAGGGTGAGCAGTGGGACGAGGCGGTCGCCTATTGGCGCACCCTGTTCTCGGACCCCGATGCCCACTTCGATGCCGAAATCGACCTGGACGTGTCGAACCTGACGCCCTTCGTCACTTGGGGCACAAACCCCGGCCAGGGCGTGCCGCTGGGCGGCGTCGTGCCGTCCCCGGACAGCTTCGGTGACGAGGTTTTGCGCAATGCCGCCGAGCGCGCGCTGGCATACATGGATCTTGCACCCGGCATGAAAATGACCGATGTTCCCATCGATGTGGTTTTCGTCGGCTCGTGCACCAACGGGCGCATCGAGGACTTGCGGGCCGCCGCCGAAGTGCTCAAGGGACACCAAGTGGCGCCGGGCGTGGAGATGCTGGTGGTGCCAGGCACCGCCGCAGTGCGCGCCCAGGCCATGGAAGAGGGCCTCGACAAGGTGTTCGCCGACGCCGGCGCGCAATGGCGGTTCGCCGGCTGTTCGATGTGCCTGGGCATGAATCCCGATCAACTGAAGCCCGGCCAGCGCGCCGCTTCGACATCCAACCGCAATTTCGAGGGACGTCAGGGCGCGGGCGGGCGCACCCATCTTGTTTCGCCGGCCGTCGCCGCGGCCACCGCCGTCGCCGGCCACCTGGCTGCGCCCGCGGATCTATAACCCAAGGAGTCAAACCATGAAAGCTTTCACCTCCCACACCGGCGTACCGGTGCCGCTGCGGCGCTCGTCCGTCGACACCGACCAGATCATCCCGGCCGTCTACCTGAAGCGCATCACGCGGACGGGTTTCGAGGACGGCCTGTTCTCGGCCTGGCGGAAGGCCCCCGACTTCGTCCTCAACCAGCCGCCTTTCGACAAGGGGACGGTGCTGGTGGCCGGGCCCGACTTCGGCATCGGGTCGTCGCGCGAGCACGCCGTCTGGGCGCTGATGGACTACGGTTTCGTCGCCGTTATCGCGCCGCGCTTCGGCGACATTTTCCGCAACAACGCCGGCAAGGCCGGGCTGCTGGTGGCCACCGTCGACGACGCGACCGTCGAGCAGCTTTGGGACGCGATCGAGGCCGCGCCCGGTGAGCCGATGACGGTTTCACTGGTCGACAAGACGATCAGTCTGGGCGGGGTGACCTGGCCCTTTACCATCGACGACTACACTGCGGGACGGCTTCTGGCCGGCCTGGACGACATCGGCGCGACTCTTCAGCACGAAGCCGAGATCGCCGCCTTCGAGGCCGGGCGTCCCCAGTTCTTGCCTAAGACCGTGGCCTCAAAGTAGGCCACCGCATACTATTGAGGGCGTGATACTGCCCTTCTTTCGCACGATCAACCGCGAGGCCGCGCCGCGTGCCTATCGGTTCGCCGCACCCGTGGCGCACGGCTTCCTGAGTTTGCTTGTCAGGCGCGATTGGGACGATTTCGAGTCACTACCCCGTACCGGTCCGGCGATCTTGGTGTTCAACCATCTGTCAAGCTTCGACGCGCTAGTCGTCGCCGATTATGTGCTGTATCACGGGCGGTATCCCTATTTCCTGGCCAAGGCGTCCCTTTTCGACGTGCCAGTGCTGAAATACTTTCTGCGGGCGATTGATCAGGTTCCCGTCTACCGGGGCACCCACCAGGCGGGCGACGCCCTGGCGGAGGCGAAGAACCACCTGGCCCAAGGCAAGATCGTCGTGATCTTCATGGAGGGGACGACCTGCCGTGACCCCAAACTGTGGCCCTTCGCGGCGAAGACGGGTGCGGCGCGCCTGGCCCTCGATACGGGTGCACCGATCATCCCGGTGGGCCAGTGGGGGGTCTCGACTTTATGCCCCGACAATGCGGGTCCGCAGCGCGCGCCCGAGCCGATCCCGCGTCCTTGGGTGCATTTTCGGGCCGGTGAGCCCGTCGATTTGTCCGCTTTCGGACCGGATGCGAGTGATCGTGCGGCGGTGCGTGGCGCCACCACAACCATCCTCGACGCGCTGGTGCGCCAAGTCGAACTGGCGAGGGGCAAGAAGGCCCCGGCCAAGCGTTGGAACCCGGACACCCAAAGCTACGTGGACCCGGCGGACGCCATCTGGTGAGATCAAAGTACCACGAGGTGATCAGATGTGGCCCCGGTAACGATGTCTGGGTCGATGCGCACAAACCCATTTTCGGTCACGGCGCAAGTGGCCCAACCTTTGGGTGCGTTCTCGGAAAACCAATCGCCCACCTGACCGCTTCGCACGTGGTCGCGGCGCCGGATTGAGGGGTTCGGTGAAGTCATCGCGCCATACGTCCTCGTCGGAGTTGTAGCCCCAGCGCATCTTCTTTGTGTCGATGGTGGCCGTGACAGTTGGTCCAGGAGTCACCTCAATCTGGCAAAGATCGTCGAAAACTGGCGGCAGCGTCACCCGGATTGTTGTCGGTAAGGCCAGGTCGAACCCGAGCCGGTTCAGCGCCTCGGCCGCCCGTACGATGGTCATGGCGTCGATGCCACACCCCTGTCGAAACTGACGGGCGGGTCAGGAAAGTCGTTGCAAAACGTCACAGCCATATGGGGCCTCCATTCCTCGCATCGATTCTTCCACGACCTGTCAGGTGTTCTGATTCCGCCGTCACGCTGCCGTCGTATTGCGGCCTGCCCTGGGGATGGTCTTCCGCAAGCCGGGTGGTTGCGTCAGTTACAAGGTGCTGAGCCAACCGTCCCGTGATCTGTCATTCCGCGTGAAGCGGAGTGGAGTCGCGGTACCTCACCCGGCAGGGTGCACAATCCTGGCAACTGATCCATGCCGTCACATCAGGGTGCGATTCTGATGCCGTGCGGTCTTGGTTGGCAAGCACGCACCCGGCCCGCGCAGCGGGCGCGACAGAAACGAACCTGTTGGCAAACGTGGTGATGGACGACGCGGTCCTCGGCGCAACGCCAATGGCCGTCCTTGGGAAGCAGGTGAGTGACAAGACCGCACCCAAACGTACTGTTCATGGCGGTTCAAGACGAAATAGTGACGATTTGAGGCCAAACGCCGCAGTTTTCAGGGTAATACCGCGCCCAAACGTGTTGGCGGGTTCTCGAGACAACGTTTGGGTGACATCTTGCACCTACAGGCGTCGGTTCCTCGACGCAAGTTCGTCAGATTGGTTTCTGCCGCGCCCGCCGCGCGGGCTGGCCACCGATTCTGTGCTGCCGCAATCTGGGTTGCTTGTCAACTATGACCACACCGCATCAGAATCGCGCCTTGGCGTTCGGGTGCCGGTCGACGGCTTGGTGACTTAACACCAGAGATGGTTTTCGATACCGTGTGGTACTAGCTGGCTAGCAGTTGGGGCTGGCCCGTCCGTCACTTCTGTGGTCGGCTGTGGCTGGTTCCGCGCTGGCCTCCATCGGCTTGCGCCCCGACGGTGTTGGTGGGTCTGCGGTTCGGTGCAAGATTGCTGGTTGCTGGCACCAGCCAGGTTGGCGACGGGATTTGACATCGCATGCCCTTGGTAGGCCAGAACCGGCACCCACCACATCAAACCCGACCCATAGGCACAGACTAGCAATGCCCGCACTGTTCTCGAAGTGTGGAGATGATGGCGGTTTCCCGCGCGCTTGGCTTGCCATCGGCCGCCGCTATTCGCTCGGCAGCATCAATCACGTCGCTGAGATCTCCAGGCTCCGATGCAACCAGTTGCCAAACGTGGTCAGCGTCGACTTGGACAACGTTGGCCAGCCGCTCGTCAACGAAACTGTGCTGCTGGCTCACAAGCCTGAACAGGTTGCGCATCAAAAAGGCCTCATCGTCGGAGGTCTTCCGGTCTGCCGTAATGACGAGCCACGCGACCCACAGCAGGAGGTTCGGGTGTTTGGTCCGCTCGCTTAGCGTCTCAGCCAGTTCGATCAACCGTGCCTCGTTCCGGAAGAATGCGCGGGCGTACCGACCGGCGACTAAGGTCGTGTAGTGGTTCACCAGCACAGCTAGCGGAATGCCCACTGCGGGAATGCCCACCTTGATGACGGTCCTTTGCAGAAGGTACTTTCCGACGAGCGGAAGCGTCTTCATCGCTTGCAGAGCCGACCCGGAGAGGACCCGTTTGATCAGTGGACGAACCACCAGCGGGACGGCTTTGACCACACCCTCGCGGGCGACTTCACCTGATTTGATTGTGAATGCCACACGGATCAGCTTCCACAAGTCCTCTGGATCTGAGATGTCCAACGGCACACGGTAGAGAGCGGATATGTCGTAGGCCAGGTGAAGTTGCAGTTGCGTGATGTAGGCGAGGTCAACCACCAAAGTGACGGCGGCCGCAGGAATGGCTACGGGTGATGCAGCCCCGAGGCTGCCGATGGTGGCTGCGACCGTCGCGGTGTACGCGCTCGCTGAAAGTCCCCCGGCAATTTCGGCGTAACGGGTCGCCATCTTGATACGCTGATCGACGATGGCGTCAGCAGGCACACCCTTGTACTTTTCCTGGAAGTACTGCCAATTGACCTTTTCGGTGTATGCCCTGAACGCATGGGCGATCAGTTTTGTGAACCATTCACCGGACAGGATGTCATGCGAATCCAGAGTGGCCACGAATTCCCGTATGTCGTCTCGGTCATGGCGGACTGCCGTTTCCTCGTCATCGACGAGTCGTTCGGCTGCGCCAACAACAGCCTGGGCTGAGTCTGGGAAGACGACATCCGCTACCGACATTATTAGCTGCTTCTCGTCGTCCGTCACCTCCCCGTCAGCCCGGGCGATCTGCACAAGATCGCGCACAAGCGAGGTGAACACCAACTCGCGCTCACTGGCGTCAAGGCAATCTCGAAGAGTTGTGGCGAGGTCGGCGGTCTCGAGCGCAGATACCGGGTCCTCTGGCCACTCGGGATGGAATCCATCATCAAGGCCTACTATGGAAGCCACCAGCTCAAGGTGTTCGGCTTCGCCTGGGTCAAGCACTCCGTCAATTGCGGCAGTATTCGCCAGCACCTGGTAATAGAGCAGCTTCGCTTCCGGGGTGAGCGTGGAGAGGTCGATCGAATGATCTTTGGCTGGCGTTGGCAGGCGATCAAGCAGGCTGTCCTTGGCGGCAACCGCACGCTGGAGCGTCACATTCGCGGCGTCGGCGGCCTTGCGCTTCGCCGAACCGGCGACGTCCTTCAAACGCCCCAGGGCACCGGCCGCATCGTCACTGACTTTTTGCTTGCTGCCCATGGGCGCAATCATACTGACCGGCGTGGACATTAATCGGCATGAACTAAGGTATTAGGCGTGTCAACGACTTCCCGTATTCCCGTCGTCATCTTCTTCGGCGGCCAGTCCAGTGAACATGAGATTTCCTGCCTGACGGCGCAGGGTGTGCTCGGGGCGCTGGACGACAACCTTTTCGAGGCTTTTGGTGTGGGTATCGCCAAGGACGGGCGTTGGGTGCGCTACACGCCGCAGCAGATGATGTCGTTAGGGTCCGGTGATGCTGGGTTGCCCGCGGTCAGCGGGGACGGGCCAGAGGCTGTGCTCACCCACGACGCCACCAACGTCTACCTCGCCAGCCGCGAAGGCGACCGCCTTGTCGATACCGTCGAGGTGGATGTTGCTTTGCCGCTGTTCCATGGCCCTTATGGTGAGGACGGCACGATCCAGGGCTTTTTTGAAATGATCGGCCTCCGCTACGTCGGCTCAGGTGTGACAGCCAGCGCGATGGGTATGGACAAGCAGTACATGAAGGTGGCTTTCGCTGCCGCCGGCCTGCCGGTTGCCCCGTATCTGGTGTTCCGGGACGAGACGGACGACGCCATCTCCGCCGCCATCGAGGCCTCGCCGATGACCTACCCGGTGTACGTCAAACCGGCCCGTAGCGGTTCGTCGGTGGGTGTTTCGCGGGTGGCGGGGCCCAACGAACTGTCGGCGGCTCTAGCCGAGGCGCGGCGTCACGACCCGAAGATCCTGGTCGAGCAGGGCATCGAGGGGGCCCGCGAAATCGAGTGCGCCGTGCTTGGCCCCGTCCCTGGAGGTTCGGTGCGCACCTCCCGGCCGGGCGAGATCATCGTCCACACGGCCGACCACTTTTATGATTACCGGGCCAAGTATCTGGCGGCCGACGTGGCGGAGGTCGTCGTCCCCGCCGATCTGGACGCCGAGACGACGGCGCGGGTGCAGCAAATCGCCGCCGGCGCGTTCGCGGCCATCGACGCCGAGGGGTTGGCCCGGGTTGACTCCTTCGTCCTTGAGGACGGTTCCGTCGTCCTGATCGAAATCAACACGATGCCAGGTTTCACCGAGATCTCGGCCTTCCCGCAGATGTGGCGAGCGGACGGCCTGACCTATCCGACGCTGATCACCAACCTCATCGCCCAGGCACTTACAAGACAATTCGGGGTGGTGCGCTGATGTCGGTCTCGGCGCAACAGGTAGGCGACATGGGCGAATTCGGTCTTGTCGCCAAGGCGACCGATGGACTATCGATGCCGCCGTCCGTGTCTGTGGGCCCCGGCGACGACGCGGCCTGCTTCCTGCTGGACGGGTCGGCCGTCATAAGCACAGACATGTATGTCGAGGGTGTGCACTTTCGTACCGAATGGTCCGACGCCGGCGACATCGGACGCAAGGTTGTGGCGGCAGCGGTCGCGGACATCGAGGCCATGGGCGCGGTGCCGGTGACGCTGCTGGTGGCACTGGGCATACCGCGCAACACCAGCGAAGCCTGGTACGAAGCTTTCACAGACGGTGTGCGGCAGGAGTGCGTCCGGGCCAATGTGGCTCTTGTCGGCGGCGACTTGTCGATGGCGCCGCAGGTCGTCGTCACGGTGACGGTGGTAGGCCAGACCGGGGCAGTGCCGGCGGTGACGCGCGACGGCGCCCAACCGGGACAACTGGTGGCCATGACCGGACGCCTGGGCTGGGCTGCGGCCGGCCTCGCGGCGCTTGGACGGGGTTTCCGCTCGCCCAAGGCGGTTGTCGACGCCCACCGGTTCCCGCTGGTGCCCTACGGGGCGGGCCGCGACGCCGCGCTGGCCGGCGCCACCGCCATGATCGATGTGTCCGACGGGTTGCTAGCCGATCTTGGGCATATTGCGGACGCCTCCGGGGTCGTCATCGACATCGCTTCGTCCAAACTCGATATCGGCGAGCCTGTCGTGGCCGTCGCGCAAGCCTTGGGCGTCGACCCACTGGACTATGTACTCGGCGGTGGCGAGGACCACGCCTTGGTGGCCACCTTCGCGTTGGGGGATGTGCCGGTCGGGTGGGTGGTCATCGGGCAGGTTTTCGAACCGTCCCACGGCCTTGACGCCGGCGTCCTAGTGGACGGTCACCTACCCACGAACGTCGGCGGCTGGCGGCATTTCTAAGGCCAGGGGGCGATGGCTGCGCCCGTGGTCTGACTGCGCTATGCTCAAGGAAAGCCGCAGGGGTATCTAACGTCAGTGCCCCGGTCAACGCGACCCGACGTCACCGAAAGGAGAAATAAATGAAAGCACTTGTTTACCATGGAGCCAACCAGAGGGCATGGGAAGAGGTTGCGGACCCGACTGTCAAGGACCCCACCGATGTGATCATCCAGATTGACACCACGACCATTTGCGGCTCAGACTTGCACATTCTGAAGGGTGACGTGGCCGAAACCACCGATGGCACGATCATCGGTCATGAGGGCGTCGGCACCATTGTGGAGGTCGGCTCGGCTGTCAAGAAGCTGAAGGTCGGCGATCGCCGCGTCATCTCTTGCATGACGTGCTGCGGTTCGTGCGAGTATTGCCGCAAGGGTCTGACGTCCAAGTGCCGCAATGTGTCGTTCGGCGACTCGTGGCAGCTTGGCCACCGCATCAACGGCACCCAGGCCGAGTTCGTCCGCATCCCGCTGGCCGAGACCTCAACCTTCTCAATTCCGGAAGGCGTCAGCGACGAAGAGGCGGTGCTCTGCTCGGACATCTTCTCCACCGGCTTTGAGATCGGCGTGCAGTACGGCAATGTCCAGCCGGCCAAGACGGTTGTCTGCATCGGCTCCGGCCCGGTAGGCCTGGCCGCTATGGCCACCGCCGGTCTTTACAGCCCGAAGTGTGTGGTGGCTGTCGACATGGACGACAACCGCCTGCAGAAGGCCGTCGCCGATTTCGGTGCCACCCATGCCGTCAACAACGGCAAGGCTGGCTGGCAGGATGAGGTGTTGAAGATCGTCGGCGCCGACGGCGCGGACGTCGTCATGGAGGCCGTCGGTATACCGGCGTCGCTGGAAGCCTGCTGGCCGATTGTGAAACCGGGCGGCAATGTCGCCAACATCGGCGTGCATGGCGGGCCGGTGAGCCTGCCGATGGAGTATCTGTGGACGAAGAACTTCACGTTCACAGCGGGCCTGGTCAACATGACCACCGGCCAGATGATGCTCGACCTGATCGCAGCCGGCAAGCTTGATGTCAAGCCCATGGGCACGCATCACTTCAAGCTCGACCAGATGATGGACGCTTGGGACGTGTTCGGGGCGGCGGCCAAGAACAACGCTCTCAAGATGATCATCTCGCGGTAATAACACCTACTATCTAGGGACGGACGCCCGTCGGCCTTAATGGTCGGCGGGCGTCCGCGTGCTATTCTTGGCCACATGGCATCCCGCGTGTCTTCCCCGACGCGGCCGCGTTCCGGTACCTCCGGAACCGCGTCCACGCGCTCGGCCGCATCCACCAAGCGCACTGCGCCGCCCGCCCAGTCGCGGGCTGGCGCGTCGTCGCGTCCCCGGTCGGCGCCGGCGGTACCTGCCCGCCCGAATCTGTTCGTCCGGGCTTTCCTGGGCATCGCCCATTTGATGGGACGCGGTGTGCGCGCGATCGGCAACGGTGCCCGTGATATCGATCCGGCGGTGTTGCGCGATGGTGCTGGCCTGGTGCTGCTGCTGATCGGTGTGGTGGTGGGCGTCGAGTATTGGGGCAATGTCGGCGGGCCATATGGTATCGGCGTTCGGATGGTGTTCGGTACCCTGGTCGGGGCGCTGAGCTACGCGCTGCCGGCGCTGCTGCTGTTGATGGCCATTCGCACGATGCGCGATCCAGCGGCCAACGGTCCAGTCGGGCGCCAGATAATCGGCTGGCTGCTCGTGACGCTCGGCGTCACCGGTCTCATCAATTTGTTCCACACGCCGCTGCCCGCACCGTCCGACGCCCCCGTCATGCGCGCGTGGGGCGGCATCGTGGGCTACATCAGCTCGTCTCTGCTGACGCAAATCATGCCGGTCTGGTTGGCGGGGGTGGTGTTGGCGTTTGTGACGATCTTCGGTCTGCTGGTGGTCATCGGCAAGCCGGTGCGCGAAATCACCCGTGGTATCGGGCGTGGTTTCGCCCGTCTGCGCGGGTGGCTGGGTGCCCGGGCGGAAGACCGTCAGCGGGTGGCGGAAGACCGTCGACAGAGGGCGGCGGAGGCTGCTCAAGCCGATCCCGGTGACGTTGAGCAAACCGAAGCGACGACGACCACCCATTCCATCGTCGTGCCTGGCGCGCCGGCGTACGTCGTGGCCCCTGTCGTCAGCCCCATCGTCGGCCAGACAGCCCAGGACGACCTGACGGATGCGCCGCTGGCTCGGCCCAGGCAGACCGGCAACCGGTACAAGCTGCCCAGTACCGACCTACTGAAGGCCGGCACGGTGCCCAAAGCTCGGTCCGACGCGTCCGACCAAGTGGTGGGGCAGCTGACGCAGGTGTTCACCGAGTTCGACATCGACGCCAAGGTCACCGGCTATACCCGTGGCCCGACCGTCACTCGCTACGAGGTCGAGCTGGGCACGGCGGTCAAGGTCGAGAAGGTGACGGCGCTGAGCCGCAACATCGCCTACGCCGTCGCGTCGCCCGATCTGCGGATTCTCTCGCCGATCCCGGGCAAGAGCGCCATCGGCATCGAAATACCGAACAAGGACAAGGAGATCGTGTCGCTGGGCGACGTGCTGCGTTCGCAGCGCGCCCGCAACGACCGTCACCCGTTGACGGTTGGGCTCGGCAAGGACGTCGAGGGCGGGTTCGTCATCGCCAACATAGCCAAGATGCCGCACCTGCTGGTGGCCGGCGCCACCGGGTCCGGCAAATCCAGTTTCATCAACTCGATGCTGACATCGTTGCTGGTACGTTCCACGCCAGCCCAGGTGCGCCTGATGCTGATCGACCCCAAGCGCGTCGAACTCAACCGATACGAGGGCGTGCCTCACCTTGTGACACCCATAATCACCAACCCGAAAAAGGCTGCCGAGGCCCTCGATTGGGCTGTGCGCGAGATGGGTTACCGCTACGACGATCTGGCCGCCTTCGGTTTCCGTCACATCGACGACTTCAACCGCGAGCTGGCTAGCGGCGAACTGCAGCCGCTGCCGGGCTCGGAGCGGGTACTGACGCCGTACCCGTATCTGGTGGTCGTGGTGGACGAGTTGTCCGACCTCATGATGGTGGCGCCGCGCGATGTCGAGGACTCGATCGTCCGCATCACCCAGCTGGGTCGGGCCGCCGGCATCCACCTGGTGCTGGCCACGCAGCGTCCGTCCATCGACGTGGTGACCGGCCTGATAAAGGCAAATGTGCCCAGCCGGTTGGCCTTCATGACGGCGTCGATGATCGATTCGCGAGTCATTCTCGACCAGCCGGGTGCCGAAAAGCTGGTGGGCCAGGGCGATGGGCTATTCCTGCCCCAGGGGGCATCCAAGCCGACGCGTGTGCAGGGTGCCTGGGTGTCGGAATCGGAGATCAGCCGTGTCGTCGCTCACGTCAAGGAGCAGCAGCAAGCCGAATACCGCGACGACGTGACGGCGGGTGCCAGCACCGCCAAGAAGGTGGCAGACGACATCGGTGACGACCTCGATCAGGTTATCGAGGCGGCCAAGCTGGTCATTGAG
>Ga0123357_10006682_pt1 | contig 14136 bp, 5 predicted proteins | sample TergutEmb28metaG_FD_89873 | JGI IMG/M metagenome (GOLD analysis project Ga0123357, IMG submission 89873) | Embiratermes neotenicus P4 segment gut microbial communities from Petit-Saut dam, French Guiana - Emb289 P4 | ecosystem: Host-associated > Arthropoda: Insects > Digestive system > Gut ... | reverse complement strand
TCTGTATATAAAATGTGAATAATACAGGAATCAAATACGTTAGATTTATGAAACAAACTGCATTTTGAAGAGGAAAAAACGGAGAGTATATACCATGTTTAAAATATTCAGTACCTATACTTGTTGAATAAATATATAAAATGCAACGTTTAGAGGTTAGTGGTACGGTACGACCACTATAGTCGTCGTTAGGCGTCAAAGAGTTAATGGCCTCTCTGATCCCATTTTTCTCGGTTCCATTACGGAATTTTGGAGAAATTATAATAATTAGCATTAGGAAAAAATTAATTTCTCTGCTATTCCAAATATCAAGTATACGAAATACGTGTATATCACTCAAATTTCTCTGCTATTCCAAATATCAAGTATACGAAATACGTATATATCACTCACAGACAGTAGAGCAAACCTATAAAGATGTATGGAACTTTCTTTCTCATATACAGCTACGTAATGTTGATTTGGCCTGAGATTTATTAAGGAGAATTTGAGCTGTAGAATGTAAACAAATGAAGCGAATTTTGAGGAACTGATTGCAGTATAAATGTGCAAGGATTGGGAAATGACCTCATCATGGTAGGCACGGTATTTATAAACTGAGTAGTAACTTAACGTATAGGATTTTTCATGAAGCAAAGCACGCTTATATTATTGTAATACGTTGCCCTAATTTTGGCTGAGTAAGGCCGCTCGAAATGACAAGTTGTTGTTCAGAGAAAGAAAATAAAATACATTGCATCGGATGTAATTTGGTTGATTTGAAAGCGTCTACATTTTTTGGATGGATGTTTAGGTTTAAGGATCCATCGGAAACAATTTTAGTGAGTCTGGAATTATTTTTTGGAAATTCTGTTAGCTAGAACTGCTGCAATTAGTACAAAAACTTGACAATTCTGACAGCATCTGTCGCCATATATGAGAAACACGTAGATCCAAACAGAGCATTTCAGCGAAGAAGTATAAAAACGTTAATTTTCCACCAATGAGTCGCCTGTAACGTAAGTTAACAATATAAGCAGAGTATAAACTTAAATAGAACCTTTATTAACTATTTCCCGCACCTCGACGCAATTCTCAGGTTAGACGCTGCCGTATTCCTATAAAATATTAACATACTAGTCTCTCTGTTGGAGAATCTTAATCCGCGTCATTACCTTTCTGTTCATAAAATACACATCTATAAGGATTCAAGCTGTCAACACACACATCTTTATTATAGTAAATCTAAATAGCTACTTGTCCCGGCTATAACAAGGCAGCCATCATCAAGCCGTATATTTCAGAAATATAAACAAAGGAAAATTATGTATTTATAGCAATACTTCTACTAGTAAAAACCTATGGCCGTGATCTCAGAGAGTAAATATGCAAGACTTAATATTCAGTGTGGAGGAAGCTAAATATTTCCTTGTGAACACCGTGAAGGAATTTCTGAAAGTGGAGGTATAGTTCCACTAATTTTTAGCCTCGGAGAATGATAGAAGAGAGGTGAAGAGTCAGCTTCACGCCCTGATCTCTTTATGCCGTATTAATGGACTCCAGTACACACTGAGCGGGTAGCTGGATCGGAGCAAGAGCCGAAGTGGAGTCTTTGGGAAGAAATAAAAATAAAAATAAAAATAAAAATTAGTCTCTCTCTCTCTCACGAACTTCATTTATAAATAATTATAATGTTAGTTCGGTGTTTCAATGGTAAGAGCACTTAGCGGTCTTCTGTGCTTTCAAATAAATGTTCACATTTTATTTAATTACACACACCAACAAAAGCACTTATATATATATTATTTAAGAAATTTAAAAATTACATTAAAACACTTAAAACGCTCCTATATGTTTCGACCATACGATCATCCTCAGGGATTATACATTGTTCCTAGCTAAAGTTATATATTAAAACAATCAGTGATTTACTTCTTTATGTTAACTTTGGTGATGTGGCAGCATGCTGCCACATCACCATGCTGCCACATCACCAAAGTTAACATAACGAAGTAAATCACTGATTGTTTTAATATATAACATTAGCTAGGAACAATGTATAATCCCTGAGGATGATCGTATGGTCGAAACATGTAGGAACGTTTTAAGTGTTTTAATGTAAACTTTAAATTTCTTAAATAATATATGTATATATAAGTGCATTTGTTGGTGTTTATAATTAAATACACTGCAGAATGCACGGTGCATCGATAAAGATAGATGCATACATCATCGCATCCGATTAAGTGTACAACACTTTTTACTCTTACTTTTGTGAAGGGTGTTAGTTATATCCGACATGACAGAAAAGCAATTGCCTGAAAAATGTCGTGCAATGAGCAAATTGGTTTTCACCTAGGAGTGTTGTATAATAACAGTAGTATACAGATATAAGTTCCTACTCAGTCAGGCTACGTGTATATGACAGCCATTACTTATTTATTTGTTTTCAGCAGGTGACAAAAAATCGTTAATAGTTAAATATGTTACGGGGTTGCTGCCACGTGTGGTCACCAGCAGTTAATACGTTCGGCGGAAAGGTGCTGAAAATCCTTCAAATCGTTTTCATATGTGCGTGCTTCTGTGACATGGAAAGGAAATGGCTGATGAATATTATGGAACTAAAAATAAGAACGGCATCAGTACATTCGTCATGGTTAACTCGTACGAATGTGAACCTGCTTTATAAACCCAGTCATTTCTTACATTTCAGTTTAAGGCTTTAAACTAAATACAGATATCAGTTTATAACGTTACTTACAGTATGAAAAAAGATCAGCATTCCTTGGAGCCTTCAATGTGGAGACTTTTAATTCTCCTCCACATCCTGTTTTCAGATCATTTATTGCAGGGATTGTAACTTAGGCAGACATCTAGATAAACATTAGAACTCTAATTCATCACAAATTCTTTGTTTTTATCTTACTGTAATGAATTTTTGTCCGTCGGTTGCCAGCCTCTGAATATCTTCTGAATGTCCCGATTAGTTTGGGTTTAAGTATCTCAGACTTTAGCCCAAAAGAATACTTAGACCTATTTTTTAAATAGTTAGTGTAGGAACATTAGGTAAATATACTTAAATAAATGACAAATAATAAACATTTCGTAATGCGCGTCGGTGATGACATAATGTTTGTTGTGTTATGGTGTTTAGGCCTTAGAATTGTATAACATCCTGATAGTGGTGCTTTACGTTTTGAATCACTCGTTATTTAGAATTTGCCTAACTTTCAAATTTAAAATAAAATTAAGGCACAGTTTCGGGAACAAATCAAATTCGAACCTCAGTCACGAGCGAGTGAAACGCCAACTCATGCGTGGTTAATTTTATTTTAAAGGCGCACATTAATCAAGCCCAGAGAATCAACGGTTTTAAATATAACGTATTTATTGTGATTAAATAAAATTAGTTTTAAAATCAGCACAGTTTTAGATAATATTTTTTTAGTTGTTTCCTATTTTAGACTTCGCTGCCCTCTGTCGGGAACTGCAGCTGATAATCCTGCATATTGTGATACATTAAGATAGTTTATTTACAGCTGGAATTGTACATCCTAAGTTATTACATCTTCATATAGGAGGTGGTGTATCTGTGCAATTGATTTAAAATTCTCAGGGTGGTAAACTTTCATGTCTTCTATTATGGCGCCGTGTCTGTTAGTAAATAATGACTGCCGTTTGTAAGAGCATGCTGCTTACGTTCTCATGGTGTAAATAGTGGAAGTAAAACGGTCTCTGTTATGGAGACTGTAAGCTTTTCTGACACGCTTGGAATAGAGAATTACTAAAACGAAGGAGGAATTGGAGCATCGGTGGAATGATACCGAGAAGAGAGACCCGAAGTACTCGAGAAAATCAGAAAATATCCTGGACCCTGTTAATTAGTCTATTGGAATGAAGGCGCTAATATTATTAGTATATTAAAAATAATAATATTATGACTCATTTCCATTATTATCATTTCCGTCTATGTCTTTGTGTCGTTGTCGGTTACGCACATAATTAACCCTTATCCTACTAATGTGGAGAATATGGTGAGCTCCTAATAATGCCAGCGAATGGCAAATTGGATCTAACTCGGTGTTTAAAGGGTTAAACTGATGTGAATAAGAATCTCATCGTTGCACCGTGCATTTCGTAAAATCACATCAACTATTAACCAACAAATGCACCTATATAACTTTCACTTAAAACACTTTAAAACACTTAAAACCACTCCGATATATTTCGATCTTTTCAGATTATCATCAGGGAGTTTCGTCGTTCCTTGCTAAAGTTATTACATATTCACGATTTACTTCGTTTATGTAAACAAGGTGTTGTGGCAGCATATCATATTGTGTAGGAATCTGTTGTAGAGAGTGTAGTTGGCTAAGTGTGCGTCGTATGCCTAGCATATGATATGCTGCCACAACAGCTTGTTTACAAAAACGAAGTAAATCGTGAATATGTAATAACTTTAGCAAGGAACGACGAGATGATGATCTGAAAAGATCGAAACATGTCGGAGTGGTTTTAAGTGTTTTAAAGTGTTTTGAGTGAAAGTTATATAGGTACATTTGTTGGTTAATAGTTGATCTGAATAGCTTCAAATTTAAGGCACCTTAGAGAAATCCAGATTATACAGCTTAAAATATGATATTCATAATGCATTGAAAGGCAGTTTTATATTAGCAACGTTATTATTTCATGTAGCTACAAAAATGATAGCTAACAACTGCGTGTTCGATGTGTGTCTGTGGATTAATGCAGGTTCTTTAAGCCATTTCTACCGTAATACACGGAGCTGTGGCTGCTCAGCAGACATCTGCGCCCCCTAACCGAGAAGCTTCAGCGCTCTTGTAAGCTATAATTTATACTACTTTGTAACATACTGTGGGCGCTGTAACTCGGTTCCTATAATTAACTTGGTTACAAAACCCTCCTCCTTCCGCGTTCACTGCAAGAATACATTATAATTTATTTGAAACAGACTTTTCTGTAAAAGAGGCAGAGTGTATGTGAAAGACTGATAATTGTAATAGAATGGACCCCAAATGTTCTTAGAAGTTTAAAATGTTACAAACGGTGTTATTTATAGCGACACTTTCTTACATTCTATAAGACTGAAGTCCTATAACCGACAGAGCAGGATTTTTTCCTGGGCAGAGGCACCGCAAGTCGCCGTTAGATCTACTTTCACTTCTCCCATTGCTAACGGCCATTTTGAAGCTGCGGTGTTTCCTTTTCGTATGGTTCATTGCTTCTTAGTTTCTAAGTCTATAATAACAATAAATTAATAAACAAATAAATATTCATTTTTTTACTTTAATCTTTGCGTTGTGTATAGGCCTAAAACTGTAAAGAAAACGTACTTTCCTATCGCGATACAGGCATGTCCTCTTTCTTAACCTTGGCTCAATATGGAGATAGTAGTCAGCTTCACGCCCCAGCTGTTTTAGTCCCCCCGAAAGGGCCTTAATTACGGAATGAACAAGAGGCTGTGTGCTTACATGTCGCCTACATTCAACGGGCATTAAAGCCGATATCAAATACACTTCTAAAGTGTTATTCTTTAAGATTCCCAGTGTGTGGTTTGTACGCTTTTCTCTGTTGTTCCGTGGAAAAGACACGTCCCTTGTATTAAATTATACATATTTACTATAACTAAGTTTCCGTTTCTTTTCCGTATTGTATTTTATTCATAGTGAAATATTATGTACTTTATTAATACCGTACATCAGTTTGTAGTATCTTATTTAGTATCTCTAGCTGATTATGAAATTTTTATACGGCTATCAGATAATCATAATTTACATTAAGTGTTAAACGGAGGTCTTCATATAGGTTTAGACGAGCTGGTAAAAGTTTTGGAAGCCGCTTCTGTAGAAAAGACAAGAGATAAATAGCCCTAAGGTGATACAGCCAATAAGAGTTATTGTGGCTCGGTATTTATATCATTCTTTTTCGTCTTTCCTGTTCTTTTTTTGTCACCGAAACTCATTTATGCAATGTCCCTACTATTTTGCTATTATTATGCCAAAGAAGAAAAGTGCCTTCCAATAATCTTTGCCACATAAATAACGTGGCTTTGTTTCTTTAGACATTTTATTTAATATAATGTGCTCATCTGCTTCCCTTGCATCTAGAATATGCCGTTTATTGTGCTGTAAGTTAAACTCTTGCATATTTAGCCTATAAGATTTATGCTGTTTGTAATAAAAGGGATTTAATTAAGCACAGTAAAATTTTCGTCCCCTTGATTTTTAAGAATTTATGGGAATATAGTTTTCATAGGCAGACTGATACTTTGAACTTTGGAGCACAAATTTTCCTGTAAGTACCACTTGCTCTACAATACAAAATCCTGGATTTTCCCCACTGTGTACTTGCGTAAATAGTAAAACGTAAAAATCAAAAGTCTTTTTTTCCACGGCGTTATTCTGATGGTTTACAATGAAAACAAAACTTGTGTTCCGATTGGTAGTAAATAATAATAATATTTATTATTATTATTATTATTATTATTATTTGAAATTGCTATTTCAACGAGTTACAAAAATATTTAAAAATAATATTTAATTTAGCAAACACTTCTTCATGGACTTCAGTGCACCCAATTTTCCTTCCCAAAATACATTCAGTTTTGGTCTGGTTCCAAAAATTATCTTCAAATTAGACAATAATTCATCGTTTGATTAATACTGTTCTGAAATTAAGCGCCATTAATTAAAATTCTGGCATTTATTTTCTGGTACAACCAGCAAGTCTGTACCAACTCAAAGGCCCACACTCTCTTCCTGTTCAGGGCACACAGGTTTCTCTATCCACGGAAGAGAAGCGGCCAGAGTGTGAAGCTGACCACACACCTCCATCTAGTACAGACTCTAGAAATACATATGTTTTTCTAAATGTTTCGAGGCATGGTAATAAATTAATCGCAAGATAAATTTTAACGGATTAAACCTCCGTGAGTACTTTATTATGAGATTAATTAACAATACTATTGACAACGCGAAATTCTCCTCCCATTAAGTTTCAAAACTGTTTGAAATTCTCTCTGTAGTTAGTACCCCGTTGTGTAAAAGTATTAAATTCCACATATATTTAAAGTTTAATAATATTTCTAATAATTTATAACCTTTATAACGGAAGTTTTCTATTACAGTTTTATTGTAATTATAACTGTGATGTGAAATCCCACAAAAGAAAACAATGCCAAATACTGTAGGTTGAAATGTAATTAATTTATTCCTACTGTTGGTTTTGTATACAGGCCTGATGATGGACTTATTCAATCCTAAACATGAAACCGAAGCATATAAAAGAGAATATAAGTTGTTTCGACTGATATCCTTTTTCACGTTCAAGGCGTGTTATAATTTACAAGAAAATTTTAAAACATTCCTTCAGGGAGAATATTTTCTGTCTTAGGATATTCAGTTACTCCAGTGTAAACAGTATTAATTAGAAACCGAAGTTTCTATTAGCCTACATTATTGTCATTTAAGTTACGACAGTATGATTTTGTATAAGGGTGCCGCACAATATATGTTCACAGGACTGAAAATGTAAAATTGTATTCTTGTCGTGGTCTTCTGGTTTATGATGCCGTACACCTCGGAAATATTTCTAATCGTGTGCAGACTAGACGTTATTAAACATCAGATAACCACGATTTGAACATATTTCGTTAAAACCTCAAATCTTATGAAACTATATTCAGACACAAAAGCGAAGGCCCTGTATTTGAGTTTATGGTAAATTACAACCCGAACTTCCAAAAAAGATCTAACCCATTATGTCAAGGAACTTCGAATTTTCATGTTCTTACAGCTCGGCAAGAAAACTTTCGCCTGTTGTAAAACCCAAAGGTTCATCATCATATTCGCGAAAGCTGAAATTATTTATCCCTTGGGGGCAGTAGATTGGCAGTATATTATGAACAGCTGTGGAAGTAGTGTTCTTCTTTTCCCCAGGGCAAAGATTTATGACTTTGAAAATATTAAAATTTCTTTACTTAATACAATTATCTCTGACTGGTCGAATTGATTAGTCGCAATTATGGATTATAATTCATATAAGGAAATTAAATTGTATTTTTAATCGAGTGATTAATTTAATCAAACCTTCTCCCTGAATTACACGTTATTGACATGGAGTGGTGTTTGTGTTGTGCGGGGCAATAAAGTAGCCACAAGACTTGCTGCTACTCTGTGGAGGGGCCAGCTTACGCATTTTATCTCTCGTATAGATGTTGTTTCTTAATCCCGCATGTCTGTCTGTCTCTTGTCTCCTACCTTTAACTGGTACAGAGGAAAAGATGTCATGTTACTCGTAAAATTAAGATTTTACGACCATTTTATGAACAGCCTTGTCATGTTAAGTCATCCCCCCTCCAACTCCCCCTCTGTTTTTACTCCCCAGTATAAGATTATCCTGTTGCAGACTTTCAGAACTCCTATAAGAATATATGCTTTTATTTTATTCTACCTTACTCTTTGGGCCTTATGTAAACCAAGGCTATATAAACAAGCATGCTAATTCGTATTCATGTATCCAGCAACAATGTAACGTTCGTAAAGAGATAAAATTAATGTTTCTACAGTGTACTTTAAAAAAAAAATGTATTTAAGCTGTTCCTTAAGCACATAATTTTTTTTCACCTTTCGAGGAAGAATGCGATATGTACGAAAGTTGATCTAAATATACTCGTACGTAAGAACAACAGTTAATTTTCTTGTGTTTATTAAATTCAAGAAATATTGTTATTTGCGTAATGCTCACGTGACTTTAAAGAATAAACTGTAGTGGATTAAAAAATAAATGGTTTTGAGTGGAATTTTTTTCTAAGTTTAGCCCTTTCCTTTCTAAGCAGAATTATGTTACTCTTTTCCTAAATAAGCCATTTAATTCGGTAAAATGTAATGTAAACTATTGTTATTCTTGCACGTTTTTCGTCAGACATGTCGCCTTTTATGTTCTGTCGCTGTTGCTTCTGTTTATGAGAGTTCAAACCACCTACCTGCCGTACAGGCTACTAAAATGTAACACTGAAGGTTAGGCTGTCTTTCTTTGACTTTGTGAAATAAATTTAAAAATATAAATAAAGGCTGCTAACATATTTTCCAGACGAATGTCTAATTCGATGTTGTATTGTAGTGACCGATTTACATGAAACCCCACATGTGAGAGCGTGTTTTATATCTAAAGTGCCATCAATACTTTCTGTACCTCAGATTAGAAAAGTGCAGTACCTAAGTGGGTTCTGCAAAGGATTTATCACTGAAACATTGATGTGCTGTTTCTGAAGTGCGTGAGAATTATCGATATTTCACATTTTCTAAACGATTCCCTGTACCCTAGCGAGGTAGTACAGGTCATGTTAATCAAGATTGTGGCAGCTGATTAAAGTAGTGTCCGGGCTGCATACTAAAGCACGTCGTGCTTCAGCCTGCAGCCCAAACACTACTCCAGCCTAACACCACCTAAACCCCAACATACAGCAAACCAAGTACGAAACGACCAATGTGGTAATCAACATCATAGTCGCGAGCTCCTGATGATGGCGTAATAGTGCCCGAAACATGTTGAGCCTATAAGAAGTACAATAAAATAACAAGTGGTATATTGTTGGTTTTTTATTCTTCAGTCTTCATGTGTTCTAAAATTTTATCACATAGTTTTTAACAAATTTGGTGCACAGAAAAGGGTGTTAATATTAATATGCACTCCATGAAGGATCGTATTCTCAATCTATTGATTGGAGTGATGTTTGAGGTTCGAAGTTTGACGTCATTACGGTTGTGAGAGTGTTATTCTCTTGTGAGATGTGACGTCATCTCTTCAACTCTTGTAGCTTCCAGCAGAAAACAACAATGTCTGCCGTACAGTTGGCATCACCAAACTGCCCAGCGCTGCAAACTAGGACAACGTAACTCATTTCTCCTTAATTGGCACCGTGTTTAATTTATCTACTTCGCATTCCTTAAAGCCACAAGCAACAGTTTCATACAAAAACAATATTTTATTTACGTATAAATTATTATGTAACAAAAGCCTTTTATACGTCTTACAAGCCGACGCAACATAATTGGCGCATTACTTCTGCTGCGACTAATTACGTCTTGTTTCTCGCGTGTCGGCTGCATTTAAATCCTCCTAACAACCGCTTTTTTATGAAGACCACTAAACAAAATGTGGCCATGTTGTTGGTTTTTAATAGTTTCGTTTTTTTACAAAGGTGCTACGTGGAGAGAGTCAAAAATATTACTTTACATTTAAGCTGCCTGTATTGTGTCATTTCCATTGTAGACAGATCAAGTACTTGTGTTCTGACCTCCATTAAAGAAATCTATAACAGCCTGTGTCCTTGTCTCAATAAGTATAACTATAATTTCTTTTTTTTTTTTTTGCACTGTGTATTGTAATATAATTATAAAATATGAGCCAAAAATCCACCTTTTTTAAATTAATATTTTAATTTACGTTATCTTCTACGTGTTTCGAAACCGATGGTTCATCTTCAGGAAGAAGATTATAAATATACAGGTAAGGTACAGTGTGTTTTACATGCTTCGGTACAAGCAGGTTTTTAGGTACTCTTCTACTTACGTGTTTTTAATCTGGTAATAAACTTCGTCATGTCATAAAATTTGGGATTTTCTTGTGTGGCTGCGAGCCTATTAGTTTCTACAGAATGACTCTGCTCGATAGAGTTATTTGGGGTGTAATTAAGTAATCAAATAATTGTTTCTCCTACTTTTTAACATTCCTTTCGAAGCGGAACGAAGGGACCAAACAATATGTAGAATTACTGTTTTAGCAGTCCAAAGCAGTGAATATTTCCAGTTCATAATAGCTGCAACGAGATTTATCAGAGTGTGTATAAGAATGTTAACCAATTATGAAACAGCCGTGTGATTACTATTAGGTTATTAGACTTGTAGGAGTTGCGTTACAATTTCAGACACAATTGTGAGATTTCTGGGAAAAGTAGGGAGCTTCAGTAGGATTTATTTACAAAATGAAATAAACCTTTTGGTTTTAACTCAGGTTTTAATCACAAAAATATGTGTTTGACTTACTGACGCAATTTAGCACATTTTATTTCTTAAAACATAACATAAACCAAAGCTCAGTAAGTACAGTTGTACGGTAATCAGATATTTGGCTTGAATTTCAGACATTCGACATGTATAGATGTTTAATTTTACATAGAATCCAGACCTTCCATGGGAGCCACACTGCTTCCTAACCTAACCAACATGTATATGTAGTTTTTTCTCCAAGCTGTAAAGTGATCGGAATGCGAAACAGGCCACTCGCCTTCAACTAGCATTGACTTTTAGAATATGTTTAGCTATATTTCACTTATTCTACACCCTTAATGTTCATGGAGCACAGCTATATATACAACTACAGTGTTTCCTTCAGGATTTTAAAATTTTGTTTTTGAATTTATTACTGGGGTTGTACAGACAGAGAAATAAACTTGTAATACATTTTTCTTTACAGCGTTGGTATGTACAGTATATGGCTGGAATGGTTTGGGGAGTCAGTGAAGTCTAAGCTGGCGCATGATCTGTCCTATCCCTCCAGCGTAATAAACGAAAACAAGAAAAAGGGGCGAGAGCTTGTCCAAAGCCATTACTGAATCAGTTGTCCACGTGACATGTATATTGCATGTAGACTCTTGTCTTTCCTCGTCAAAGTGTTTTAATACTTTGGCGTCAACACTGGAACCATCATACTCAGGGGTGGAAAAATTTTAAAAGCTTTATAGTCTAACGCGTTGTTACATCTCAGGAACAACGCGCAAATTTCTTAGGAATAAAACGCGCTTTTTCCCTCCGTTTATACGGACTAAATTCCTGGTTGGCCCACATCAAACTTGAAGTTACTAAGACATTTTCAATGATCCGTTTTAAAATATAGTCAGTATTTAGTGTTAGGCTTCTTGTAGATTCTTATGTCTTTCTTTTTTATGCCACACGTAATCTAGAACATTATTTACTTTACCGAAAAATTAGTTAGAGTCCGAAATTCTGAGGACTTTTCAAGGTACTTTTCTACGTGTCGCTGGAAAAGTTGACGAATGTTAATGCTGTATCTAATTTACTGATACAGTGTTACTGGTTAGTAAGTTACTATTCAATGAATTTCAATTACGCTTCAAACTACATGTACACAGTTTCATCCATTACGACAAATAATCATTTATTTTTTCAGTTAAAGTTTTCTGTCAGACAATTTGAAACTTCCTTAGCGTACGTAGACAAGACAGCAGCTTTGCATGGCCTTTGGGTTTTAGTAAACTGGCATAACGTTCTCCCTGAAGGTGGGACTTTAAGTACTGAAACATTTAGGAGAAGCTTATCTAATGTATGTACTAATTAGAAATTGTGCGTTTGCTTGGTATAACTAAAATTCATACGCTAACATAAGAATGCACGGAATCGAATACTTTAAAATAGTTGATAATTTCTATATTACTCATTGGCTTCTAAATACGATAATTCTAGCTTATGGCTGGCGGAATTTTCTCACATTCTACACTGAATATGCAAAAGAGGAAGATATTTGTTCTTCATGCCAACCTACAAGTAATTTGGGACACTCAGATAAACCTGCATTCTATCTAAATTTATAGGTACAATTAAGGACTTTTATTTAAATTTCAGTCTATTGAGAATTGCGCAATTATGGGCGTGGTAATTTCTTGCCGACATTTCGGGACAACTTATCGAGGCCATCTTCTTGACGTCTGAAGTTGGCACAAGTAAGGTGCACCAAAATGTCGTTAAGAAATTACCACTGATCGCTGCGTAATAACACAGAAGAGAGCAGTTCTTTACCATTTCGCGGAAGAAACCTGAAATCATTCTTAAGCCTACTGAAATCGGTGTCAATTTCTAAGAGAAATGGGGGTGAAAACAGACTTCTCTCTCTCTCTCTCTCTCTCTCTCTCTCTCTGTTGACAGATTTTTTTTTTAATTTGAATGTAACAAATTCTGCATTAATGTATAGGCCTAAGACTGGCGGTAGAAAAATTTTTGTAAAACAATACGTTCTACCACAGAAATATTTTCCGAAACACAAAAATATTTGGTTAATTCTCTGAAGCAGAAGCATGCAAATAAGCTTGGTACACGGAAGCAAAATAGCAACCTAACTGGAGCAAGCTATATTTTAGAGTATGCACGAACATGCTCTTTCTTCCCCTTCAGCCCAATTACAATTTTGTTTCTCTCGGGTATTTTTATTCCTGCAAGGTTTTCCAATGATGCACTTTATTCTTAGTTCTTACTTTTATATATTTACGTGTAACACGTAATAAAGCAATAAAATGTCCTTCTTTAATCTACGTAGATTTTACAACTTCATCTGCAATTAAAAGAAGAATGCAAAATGAAAAAAATACAAACGTATTTATTATCTATACTGATTCGAAATTCGTGTTTCTGTCATCAGCAAGTGCTCTGCCTTGCCACTTTATTTGTGTACCCCTGAGAATTCTTGCCAAGTTTACTTCACATTTTGTAAGAGCAACTCATGCACTTGGAGTAAAATATAAAGAAAGACGTCTCAAGTTTGTAAACGGAGAAACTCAGACACAAGATTATGGCGTGCTGGATCATAAAAGATTTTGCTTGCTCCGCATGGAAGAAAATATATTCAAGAAAACGGATGGAATTTAAGGAATTCTTTATTTACCTTTTTAATAAACGCGATGTTAAATTAAACACGCTTTTGAATTGTGTTTTACAGCTTGGTGTTCTGTTGTGCTTTTAAGAAAGGAAAATTAACAAACGCCTCCTCAATCTACTCTGAAGTTCTCTTCTTCGCTGCAAAGAATAGCGATACGTTTTCATAAAATTTCAAAGAAAATCTTTGGTATACTCAATGAAAACCACAAAACCAAAGTAAAATAAATTTATCCTTATTGTTGCACCGTGCATTTCGTAGAATCACCTTAATTATCAACCAACAAATGTACTTACATAAAATTTCACATTAAAACACTTGAAATCGCTCCAACATGTTTTCATCCTAAGATCATCCTCAGGGAGCTACGTTGTTCCTTGCTAAAGTCGTTTTAAAAACATTCACAAAATAATTCCTTTATATTAACTGGGTTTTGTGGCAGCATGTCGTATTGTGTAAGAGTAAGTTGTT
>Ga0123357_10006681_pt1 | contig 14136 bp, 8 predicted proteins | sample TergutEmb28metaG_FD_89873 | JGI IMG/M metagenome (GOLD analysis project Ga0123357, IMG submission 89873) | Embiratermes neotenicus P4 segment gut microbial communities from Petit-Saut dam, French Guiana - Emb289 P4 | ecosystem: Host-associated > Arthropoda: Insects > Digestive system > Gut ... | reverse complement strand
TTTGCATACAAGGAATACGACTATATTCAGTTGTCCAGAATGTCTACTGTCGCAGAATGTTGCGTTCCATTCCCTACGCCAGTGTCTCTAATCGCTACATCCAACTGGCGGTTTTAACTCCACGCAGTGTTCTGAGGGCGCCTGCACCACCTGGCTGACGTCTATGTTGTTGTATTCCATCCTCCTCTTCACTTTATTGACTAAGTTTTCGGTAGGATTAGTGTCTCGAAACAGCCCATAAAAAAACACTGCAAGCAGATAATCGGCAGTTTGAAATATTTCTCTTTGTTTATGTGTAATTGAATAAATTATAACCAATGTAAATTTCTGAAATTTATTCCTTCTCCGTATGTTCTGCTGCTCCCCCCTCCCACCCCCCAATACATTTCCCTATATTCCCTTCCACTCATATAGACATTCAGTAAAATATACGCTGTGGCTGTACTTAGCGTTCAGTAGCGCTAAGATTTAGACATAGGCCTTAGCGGAACACACTGAATTGCATCCGAAAGCGGAAATAATGATGTTAATCTTACTAGTTTGTGTGCTGTACATATTTTCAGTGCTGTGTAATTACGTCCACAAATTTGTTTTTTAAAGTTTCACATTCTAAGAAGAATTCACCGTTTAAATGTGCTAAATGAACTTCCGATTTTGTGCAAAAAATATCCTTTATGCTTATCAGTATTTAGTCAAGCATGAAATTCCCTAGAGTTTTAGAAAAGTTTGCAAATATCAATATATTTTTTTGAAATCCTTAATGCGGGACCCAACGGAGAGTCATGACAAACTTCTCCGTAACTTTTCTAAAAATTGTGAAAGCGCCTAATATATTTAACTTAGCCACACATTTAAAATAATCGTAAAACACGTACTTACATTGACTTGAATTGTATGGGCAGTGCTTGATAATGGCGTAACTGTCGTACTCAACTTCTAACACGTTGAATACCCCAGCAAACTGGTCTGCGAAAGTGAAATACAAGAATATTATTATGATTAGAAGTACGTTAGAATTAAAATGTTGGAACTTCTTCACTTGAGACTTTGAGAAATTGCATGTTATTTACAGATAATTTTCAAATTTCGGAAGTTCCATAATGTGAACAATATTATAATAAGACAATATTGTTTGTTTGTTTACTACGAAAATATTGGGGAAAGATGGTTGCGTGCTGAAATTCATCTGGTAAAATTGATAGACTTTTTTAGTGTCTATCGATATTAGAAACTGATCATACAGAAGAGAGGAGACCACGGTAGCACAGTGGTTAAGTTGCTGTGCTACAAATCGGAAGGTCGCTGGTTCGATCCCAGCTGGTGTCATTGGAATTTTTCATTGACATAAAATTCTTCCGATCGCACTATGGCCCTGGGGTAGACCCAGCCTCTAACAGAAATGAATACCAGGAGCATTTCCTGGGGTAAAGGCGTCCGGTGCGTAAGGCTAAGAACCTTACTACCATCCTGTGCCGTTGTCATGAAATCTGGGAACCTTAAGTTCCTGGAACCCTCTAGGCCACTCCAGGCCTGTAATGGGACTGCTTTACTTTTACCTTTACCATACAGAAGAGGTGTTTGAGCAAATAATAACCTGTTAATTTTTTGGGTTGATTGCATCAGTGGGGAAAGTAAGAAAAGAAACTTTTAACACACAGTAAGACATATTAAAAATAGAGTTCAAGGTGTCGAATGTTTGGAATGCATTAAGTTAAAACGAATAAATAAAGTAAAAGGGTCCATAATCTGTGCCACATCCGTGGCATTCACAAAAAAGTTCTTTATATTTTATCTACAAACGTTTATCCTTTTTTGCGTTTTCTTGCCCCACATATCACCCTACAGATTAACGGTTAGGGGCATAAACATTTTAAAGCTCCCGCCTGTTTTACAAACTTTCCATATCCCATTCCATATTTGCTCAACACGAAAATATAGAGCATTGATCGCTGTGGAAGTAAGTTAATTCTCACCCCGTCATAAATTCGAACTCCAGTATTGAGGCCGAACAGCCACCATTCTCGTCGATAACTGGATTGAGTCAAACTTATCGTAAAACGCAACGTTTGTGAAGTATTAAACTTATTTGAGAAATGTTATTCACAAACTTAAGGAAAAGAGACAGCTACCTAAAACACAATAGTCTGTCTTCTACCATCTCACGCCTCAACCCAACACGCTCCCTATCTCATTCACATAGCGCACGCCCCTTCCCCGTCACCTTCCTTCGTATTGGTTCAGGCTAATTTCGAGCCCATTCTTTTCCAGTATAAATACCCCAAAATTCTCAAACTTATTCACATGTTTAATTCGGTCAATTGGTCTGATCAGGTAGAGATGTAGTGGTTAGTTGGAGTCTGGTGCTGACCGACTTGGAGAGGATCGAGACACTTACCTGCCTAGTGTAACTGGTCAAACAGGCTATTGACTACACTGGTTTTTGCACTTAGTCTACAGCAAAATCACTGGTCTACGAAGCTACGGGGGTTCTCAAGTTCTGCAAGACTCAGGGCCCGAACGGTATACCGAACAGGGCAATGAAGCACCTACCAAGCAACCGGGTTCCCTCCTAGCCCGTATCTTCAATGCGGTTCTCTCTACGTATTGCTTTCCCCAAATATGAAAGCACGCTTGTGTAATTTTTATCCTTAAACCGGGAACGTTCCAGCACTGCCCTCTTCCTATTTTCCCATTAGTCTCTTGGACAATTTTTAATTATTTGAAAAGATCCTACTAGCTAGGATCTTACATGCTGTAAAAGAACGCGGACTGATGCGAGACGAGCAGTTTGGGTTCAGACCTATAATTAGCAAGTATTTTTAGCTGGCCTGACTCTTTGAAAGAATAAACAGGAATTTCGGCGAAAAAGGCTCACCGGCGCAGGTTTCCTCGACGTGGCCAAATCCTTCGATACCACCTGGATCGAAGACCTCATCTACAAGATAACGCTCCTCAATTTCCTGTCTTACATAGTCCATACAATATCATCCTACCTCAGGGATCGGACGTTCGAAGCGCCCTTCCAGAAAGCCACATCATCTCGTCGAGACATGCGGGAAGGGATAGCTCAGGGTGGATTGATCTCCAGTGTCTTCTTTAGTCTCTACGTCAATGACATGCCCCAAACCTCGCGCCACGTCGAGTTGGTCCTCTAGGCGGACGACACGACCATCATAGCCACGTCCCGCAAGCAGACGCCGCTTGTCAGCTGCCTGGAGTCTTAACTCTACCATCTTCAACGGTGGTTGTGTGAATGGAAAATCGCCATTAATGTGTCTAAGGTCACCGCAATATTCTTCGCGCCTGCCGGACGACACTTCATCCAGCCCCGTCCAGTAACACTCTTCGCGTAACGAATCGAATGGGACGATACTTCTCGTTATCTGGGGGTGATCCTAGATACACGGCACACCTATTCGCCTCGTCGACCAGGAATTCTGGCCCCCTTCTTGAATAGGAAGAGTGATCTATCCGTCAGGAACGGAGTCCTGTTCTTTACGCAGATCATTCGAGTCCTGATGGTCTATGCGTGCCCCGCGTGGAGGTCCGCTGCCCGCTCCCATGTCCAGAGGATACAGGTGTTAAAATCCAAGTGTTTTCGCCTCGAGACTTGTGCCTCTTGGTACGTAAGTAACAGGCAGATTCACGAGGATCTGGGCATTTCGCTGTTTGTCGACCGCATCAAAGCCCTGACCGAGAGCTTTGACTCAAATTTAGCTGATGCAGGGAACCCCCAATACGACAACGCGACAGATAATTAAACTGATTGAGCGTTGACCCCTTCGACTGACGCTAAAGCCAAGGGCGGCAGGGGACAGCTGATCATTCGAGGCCATGGCCCGCGATGGCCATGTAGACAAAATTAATCGTGTTCGGCGCTGAAGAGCCGAGAGCCTTTCTGTTATCCTGACAGGTTTTCCATGATATTCAACATTTGTAAGACAAATGCCAGGGTATTCGATGCAAAGTCGGGGCACGGCCCGCACTCAATTCCCCATGGCGTGGCGGCTTCACGTAAGCGCTTGACAAATGTCGCATATCTCCAGTATGCTACAGAGACAGTATTGGCTCGGAACCCATAAAGCCAACCAACCAAAGCTTATCCCTCCAATACTTATTCCAGGGCAACCTAGGCCCTAGACTTTGGCACAATCATTCAAGGCCCTCACCCTGACTTTATAATCGTTAACGCAAGCATATTCCCCTGTTAGAGTTTAGGTGTCTGTTACTGAATCTATTATGCTGTCAAATGTTGGAATGGCTAACAGACAGGAGACGTCGATTTGCGTTTCGCGCAAGACTCCGCGCCCCAGTTAACACTTCGGGTTGTCTGGTTTGACCTATTCGCTTACCTCCAGTTGTGACGCAGCTAGTCTAGGTTCAGAACTCAGACAGCCAACCAATCAAAATTTATCCCTCCCATATTTAATCCAGCGATGCTATCAAACGCAGGAATGACTAACAGATAGGGGGACGTCGACTTGCGCGAATGGCAATTCTCCGCCCCAGTTAACAATTTGACTTGCCTTGCCTTTGATTGAACTAGTCATTCGTCATACCTACACGCCTATGAAGATGGAACAGACAGTGTCCCGAAACATTGGCTTATATAATTCAGACGCAGTGAAATTACCCAGAAGAAAGCATACATTATTCATTACACTTCGAAAGTTTGAAATCAAGTAATATTATTCAATTTGGTTTTCATTGACCAGTGAAATTCTGAACCCTGTCTTTTTCCCCAGGAAATCAGACTTTTATATAAAATGATTTTAATCCTTATTCATTATATTGTTCAGGTGACACCGTGACGCTTTTTGTCAAACAATATGACCTATACGTACATATTGGGAAGTCAAGTGCGTAATATCCAGTACTGTTCCAGCTCTCTGAAGTGCCGTTCAGAAATATATCTTGTCCTGCACTGTAGAACACAAGAAGAATTGAAACATACACAAAATGTTATACTGACAAATGTAATATCTCGCATATATTGAATATTACACTCCAAAGGTTTGACCGTCAGTACAGCTGAGAATTAATGACAGAGTTAAATTAAACGTAAAAATTATGTTTTATCCTTCGCAATCCGTGCGACATGTACATCTACGTGTCGAGTGTCCGCTGTTGGTCTGTGGTTAATAATGTTTCAATATTCCAAAATCTTAAAGAGGTTTTTCGGATCAATCATAATAATATCAGTTATTTGCTGAAACTATGTGTGCGCAGAAAGAGAGACATGAATGTCGACGTTAGTAGTGGCATGTTTTCAGTTTTTTATTTAAAAGTTGGAAGATGGCGACATCAATATTAAAAAACATAAAATACTAACATTTGATGCGATGGCGATTGTAATGTTTTGTGGTGCAGTACGTAAACATTACTGAATTAAATGAGAGTACTTAAGCGAATTAAAGTATTCTGCTTGTTTTACTTGAAACATGAACACTGTTAACAACAGTACAGTGTCAGACATATTATAAATTGCTATAGGTAATAGGCAGTCTCCCTTAATTAGAATTTGCCATATTAAATTGCTCTTACCTTAGAATCTCTAATTCGCGCTCTAAGATTTGCCCTGGAATCTGTTAATTTGTGTACATAATACCATATAATTCAAGATTTGGCTACAAAGACCTTATAAATTTCTACCGGAATAGTTGATGAATGTTTTCTACGTTAAAATTCGGTTTCTTGTGGATACACACTTCATGGACCTAGGATATTTTGGCTTCGAATATACAAGTGTATATATGTATATGTTAATTTTATCTTCTCCATCAATCAGTGACACTGTCAGTACATTCGACGCCGTATTGTCCCTGACTTCTGCTTATCGAGACACAACACGTCTAAATATATTAACATTCGGAACCTGGAAATATGATTACAACTAATTACACTCAAAATACTTCAGTGTACAATATCATTAGTCCCATAAACACATTATATCGAATTACCAACACAAATTACAGCGAACAAAATTGATAATCTGAAAATACCTTTTACTATAGATGTGGCTGTTTAAGTTGCCAATGTTTTCCATCGGTCTTCCAAATATAACTTCAGGACATTCAACGTCGTTCTCAAGAGAATTATTGCCATGCAACGTGTAGTACCAAGGTCGACAATTGGCAAACTGTAATAAAAAAAAACATTGTGACACGCTTCTGTTGAGAGGAACGTCTTAATTGTAACGGTTTGCAACAGTTATAACTGACTCATTCATTTCCTTTAGGATTTCAAGAGGTGCGATTCCGAGTCTCCCGAACGTACAGCAGTAGGGAGGGAAATGGATCAGTTGTTAACGTGAACAGCTGCTAATGGAGTTTTGGTTCAAATCTCCATTAAGTCTACAAGAGACACAAAGTACGTGTAACTTAATATTGAGGCGTGTTCCCGTAACAATTGTTACTTTCGAAGAGCAGTAAATATTAAATTATCTGATTCTGTGTTTGTATAATTTTTTATATAGCTCACAATGCAAATGCGCCGTATTATATTTTAACCTGTATCTTGCTCACTCCTTCCATATTTTTCACATTATTTCAAATACGGAAATTTTATCGATATAAATTGAACAAAGGATGTCCTTTTTGATTTTCTGAACGAAGTTTGTTTGACAACACTTTAATTATATCTGGCGAGATATTATAATAAATGCATATAGGCCCTTAGATAAAGCAAGCGGTAAGCTTGTCAGATTGTAAAACTCCTTCAATTTTCTCGTAAGATTGTAGAAATACTCAGATATTACCTTTCATGACAATTTGTTGAGCGGCATCCGTGTTGTTCCGCGCGGAATGACAAACATGAAGAAGAAAGTACTAACATTTCACAGTTCTGGGTAAACGCGTGAAATCGTGATTAGGATTCCTATTGTCTTTTCACAGATCTTTTTTAAAAAAATGAAATGAGATTTTAATTAAAGCTTGGAGTTTATTTTTCAATTCATAACCATATAATTATCCATAACTCATTCAATCCTTCGAACGTAGTGTCTGATACAATCTATTGAGAGTTCGTTAAAAGAATCACGAATGAAATATAACACCAAGGATACGTTTTAAAGCCGCTTGTTACACTATGCACGTTACAGTAAGCATGTCAATACACTAATACCCACCCTATTCACATCAAAGTTATGCAGTTTGATAGTCCCAAAGTCGCAGTCGCCCGCAACCAAAGTTTTCTGGGCAATTAGACACAAAAAGATAATCAGCAGCATGTTGGTTTTATTTCCTGTAATTAATGAAAACATGTGATATGTAAATTGACCTTGCCCCTTCAATCACTCTGCACAGTGAACACAGTGCCACACAGTGAATATATAACGTCTGTTCTCACACATAATTTATTCGCTGAAAACAGACTCCTGACCGTCGTTTTGAAGTCGGTACAATTTTTCCTCGTTTCTTCTGGTGCAAATTTCCATGTAAAAAATTCCTTTGTTTAAAGAAAGTTCCAAGCAAGTGCACAGACACAATTTGATATTAAATTAAGACGAAATTCCTTTAAATTCTCTGCTTCAATTTCATTTATATCCTAACATTCGTACCTACATATTCTTATGAAGTAGTATAGACATTAAGGAAACTGCACGAAAAGGAACTCCTCTGAATAGGAAGAAATGTCAGTCGGCATCAGAAAATCTACATGCTACTCTGTCTATTTTCGCTGTTACATGCAGTTTACATATCAAGTGAATATCTGGATTTATTTTATCCACCATTTACTCATCAGGTCCCTGTGCGTTGTGTAGCTTGTAATAAATTGGCAGTGCCAGTAAAACAGTTGTATTAACATATTAATACGTGTAACCAGACGAAGTCGCAATGAGGTTCAGAATGATTGATTTTCATCCCTCGTATTTGAAATCGGGGCTTTCCGAACTCAAGTCTGTGTTAACCTGAAAGACAGTAATGTGATATCGGCTACACTGGCTGTAAGAATGCCAGAAATTTTCGCAGGTATTCTGTAGATGCGCAGCCTATTTGTAATGGCTTACAAAAACTGCGAATTTCATTTAATACTGTCCTTCGCCTCTCTGTCCTTCCGCACTGAAAACGTATACAGAAATATGTGGTGAGTTTTCGTAAATCTCTCTTGAAAATACACGTTTTATTAGAATCTAACAATGAATTGGGAAAACGTACTATTAAAATCGTTACACCGGTCAGTTCGTCCTTCTGTGTGTCATCAAGAAAAACTCTTCCTCTAATTGATGAGAATTTTAAACGTTTTTTATGTAGTTTTCGAAAATATGTCGAGAAAATTCAGCAATTATTTAAATCAGACAAAAATAACAAATATTTACATTTAATCTTATGTACATTTATGATAGAATGTCAGTAGAATTTTAAATAAGATCTTTTATAAATAATTTTGCAGATCTATTCCAAAAGTATATTTTATTTTCTTTAACCGCATTCTCCAACCGGTACATGTAATGAGATATTATGGAAATTTTTGTAGCTCCAGACATGAGAGAGACTATATTATACATACTATTCGTCACATCGTTTTACCGTAACGGATAATTGTGTCTAAAAACACAAAATGAAAAATGCACTGTTTTATTCTTTTTTACAGAAGTATAGTAACTTGAGCTCTTCTCACTGTTAAGATATACGTATATTGACTGTCTGTTTGGAATTTAGTGTGGTGAGTTGCCTAGTGGCTCCGTACGTTTAATATTACTTCTTTAAATTAGGTGCTGAACATCTGTCATTGTGTGGTGTATTGAAGGATATTTTGATATTAATATATAGAGTTGTTTTGTTGTATGAATTATTGTGAACGTCAGTTTCTTGTTTTTATTTTCTTGAAATATGCGAAGCTACAAGGTTATTGTTTTTTGGATATGAAATTAGGTAGATATGCACTATTGTATGCTATAACTCAAAAGTTCATTTACTAAGATACAAAACATTCAATTGATATTTTACTCTGAAACATTCTCTTCAATATATTGTAATAATCTTTCGTCTACTTCTTGGTTTACTTTCTTTTTCCAAACCCTCATTTTATACTATTTTATGCAACTCCGAAATAATTCTTGCAGTAACATTCACAAATTTGTTGTGGAGAATACGATAATATCCAATTTATAGTTTTGTGTATTACATTCTAATAAATATGCCCTAAAAGTATTCTTCTAATTCCCTTTTACTGTCCTTTTCAACCTCTCCAACTTCACAACATATTTTACCTTTGCCAAATATTTCTTGCAGTAACTCACCATCTAACGTAACAAACATAAACATCACTTCACTCTCACTCACAACACTCACCACTTCTGCTCTTCTACAAACACATATTCAGCTATATAATTTATAACAAATCTGTGCAATTTCACTCTTTCTCTATTTCATAAAGACAAAAGATATTTGAATCATATGAATATCATTCAAAGTATTCGAAAATATATCTGACCCTTTTTATCTCAGAAATCATTACTGGACGATATTTCGACACAACTACACTCAATTACGATAGTACGTCAGCACGGATGCAATGACAGAATGTTATGAGACAACTTCGAATCCGTTTGCGTTCTGCAGCGGTTTCTTTCCTGCTATCACGTGTTCGGACACCGATAAAAGCATGGATAATGGTCTTTCGTTTTCTTGTTTGATGTGCCTCTGCTTCGAAATTTTAATCTTTCGAAGGGGTCTTTGCGAATGTGTCTGTGCCAAACCGTGTGTATGTGTGTGTGTATGTGTTCGTTTGTGGTTTAGGAACCTCAACAAAGTCACCCTATCCTTTGGTTCGGCTGCAGCAGCACAGATAGAAAGTAACATAACGTTTACTTACAGACACACTAATTGCAGTCGGCGTCTTCTTCCAGCTCCTCCACAGTGCGGTTTTTACAGTCATGTGGACCTTTTATAGGGCACATTTCAGAATAAGTTCCGGGTGTCGAACGTCAACATATCTTCAGGGGAATACCTGACTTGCATCGTAGTACTTTGTTTGTGTCGTTATCTATTGAAGGAAGTTGTGACCGAAGATAACTGAACGCTTTTCGACATCCTACGCTTCTCTGGCTGAACACTGACTTTGTGAATATTTTATTTTAACCCTAGAAACTGTTAATTAATTTTGTCTTCTAAAAAGAATGTACGGATGGATGCGTAAATTTGTCTGTAGATTTGCACTTCTTTCCATTGACATGGTCACTATTTCATGATTACATAGGATGTAAAATTTTGTCCTTTGGGCTAAGAGAAGCGGCTGAATTCCAGCATTACCCTTTGGTAGCCCTACCAATCTTCTGTATATGCATGTCCTAAAACAAATCACAAGGATACAATTGAGACAACAGATTGTTATTTAGATCATGTATTTTCATTTTTATAATTTGTATGAACTGCGGCTCGTGTTTATCACGGAATGTGAGTTTGATAATTCGCATATTATGGTGAATCCTTCTATTGAATGGTGGCTTGTATCAGGCGTTCGTACACATCGATCAGTGAAAAGGTGTCTAAATCCTCTTACTCCTCAATTATGAAGCTGTGTTTCTACCAGCACTGCTGTTATTCCAACCATTGTTTATGGTTTCGCGGCCTTATAAAAATATAAACGTTCTAAAGATAAACAAAACCTACGAAAGAATCACATGCCACGTCTGTTTCTTAATAAAGAGCGCCGCTGTACAAATTTTATTATTCGTATAACTTGTCAACCAGTTTATCCAACTTCATCTTTTATTTGCAATAAAATTACCTCCTTGGTGTTACAATGTCATACAAACTGACCACTTTGTAACCACGTCGGTTTATAAGAAACATCGTCTAAAGCATTAGATTGTGTTCGGTACAAATTGGAACCTCGCCGTTTACCACGAAATTGTAAGCTGCAGTTACAAAATCTCGACTGTAGGACACAAAATATTCATTCATTTTCTTGACTTTAAAAATATTGCCAGATAATCAGCAGCATGTGTTTTTTAATTCCTGCAATTCATGGAAACAATTAATATAGAAATTCTGTTTCAACGTTCCTTCCCGATGCCCAGTAAACACCGTGCACTGACAGTCAAAATACATCTAGTATTCTGCCACGCGTTTTATTCGCTAAAGACAAAGAACTGATCGTCCTTTCCATTCATTTCTCGCCTTTTATGTGCCAAATATCCAAGTTCGGAAGCAGGTAATATTTCATATTAAGTTAAGAAAATATTTTTTTCAAATCTGTTGGTTCGTTTTTCATTTGATATCCTATCGATTCTTATTATTTGTTTTCTGTTACTTATTCAGTCAATATGCAAACTGCAAGGAGAATTGCTTTCTGGATTGGGAAGAAATGTGATTCAGCGTCAGACAAGCTAAATTCTTCTCTGTATATCTTCGCTGTTACACGTTCTTCACACCTAAAATGTATATCTGTGTTCACTTTATACACACTTTACTCCTCAGCACATCGTGCATTGTTTAGCTTGCAATAAAATGGAGATTTTGGGACTGGTATAGTAATAACATAACAAATATAATATCAGACAATACCCGAATGAAACTCAGAATTGCTGTCGTTCTGAGTGAAAATAAAATTCATGGCAATAAGAATGAAAAAGCAGGTACGTCTGCCAGAGAAATATGTGTAAATGTGTTTTGACCTGACTGTAATCTACCTCTAAGAAAGGAATATTTTCGATCCCTCCTTTAGATATTCAAAATATTCTTAAAATTGTTAGCAAAGTAGTGATATGCAACTGCCAGCTTCGTCTTGTGTGTCCATCTGTCTGACTGTCCGTCCGCATTCAACAAAATATTTTTCGCCATGGACAGTCTTCCTTGTAATTTGATATTTAAGAATATTTCGAAATCTGTCTAAAAAATTCAAGTCGTATTAAAATATGACAAGAATTTCTGTAACCTTACATGAAGACATATCTACATTTACAACTAGGTCTCTTCGAATAATTCATATAATTTTAAGATTGCAGGCAAAGTTTCTAGATAAATCAAATCATATATTTTATTCAAAAATATGTGTATTAGACTGTTCAACAAATTTTGGAAGATTGTATATCATAGACAAATGAATATACGATCTTTACGTTTTTTGGCCGCAGAATACGAAAATAATTCTAAATTCATTGGTTTGCTCTTGTTTTCGAATTAATAGCACTATGGTTGTTATATGTACAATAAATATGAATAGAAAATTATTGACTTTATCGACGTGGCCTTTTTGTCACGATAATGGTATTTTGTTTCAGGAGCACACCTTTTCATCATCCAGCAATAATCACATAACATGGCAGCGCTTCATTTCCCTTTGTTGTGCAGTAAATTCTACAGTTGTAACCTTAATGCCGAAAGTTCAGCCTTATTTTTTGGAAGTTCGAATTCCTTGAGGAGGTCACTGAGCTCGTCTTCTGTGATCTTATGTTTGGAGGAGTTTGTGTTTGGCAAGAAGTCTGCATCTCTTGAAGCTGGTGGCTGCTGCTGTTCTTCGCTGTTTGTAGAAACACTGTCTTCTCCTTCAGAGTAAACAGCAAAATTGTCCGGAGTTTCAGGAACAGGAAATGGATCTCCATGATTAACAGTGGGAATTGCTGATGGTATATTCGTTTAAACAATTGTTGATTTTCTCTTCATGGATATACCATTTTCAATAGGGAGCACCATACAAAAATAACAGTCTGTACTGTGGTTGCTAGACACCCTCCAAACCATCGCACTCCAAACGGTGCACAACGTCTTTTTCCATTCACCTACGCATTGAAGTTGGATGAACACGCAGCGCAGCACACGTGTGGTGTAATTATTTGTCCTGGTCCCCTACATTTCAGCCGAAATACAAGGAATATGCCTTTATTGTAGGATGTTTCGAACACATTCTTGAGGCAAATGTCACTTATCCGCAAATAGGGGAGACCTTATTCTGGTTATGTACGCACTTCTGTGACATTTTGATAAATATTCTGCACAATATATGACAGTAGAATGCCAGCTGAAAATATCACGACACAATTCTCATGATAGGATTTAGGGACACCATCTACAGTAAGATATTTTTCGTACAACAATCAGTAAGTCCTGAAGACAATTGACAGGCAACAATTATAATGCTCACCTGAAGAAAACCTGCAGCGAGGATAGTCGATCAAGTGATTTCATCGTGGTGTGATAATTACGGGGACGTTTAGAGTGTTGCCATCTTTTGAAGACGGAAACCTAATATATAGTGGAATTTCAGTCCATAACTGTAACTTGAAAACTAGAGCTAAACTGTACATTTCTATGTCATTTTCGAATTCTCTGGCCTCAAATCGGTAAAGTTTAGCTAGTCTCGTTTCCATAATATATTGTGTGTTGAAGATTGTTATGATAAATCTCTGCATGTGAAGGAAGCGCTGTGCGTTGCGGTGTAACGTAGGGAAGAATACGGACGAAGACAGATAGTGTTTAATGCTTATTGGTTAATAACTGATTAATTCCGTCTGACCTCGTAAAATGATTCACAGCTACACTGACAGAAACTGAGAAACATCGCAATGCCCTTCATATCATTGGTATCAGTTTTGCAAAATTACACATGCAACAGTTTGAAAAGGCACTCTAAAAGCTTTTAAGGAAAAAGGTATTTCGTGTTTCGAAACCAATAATTTCTTTTTATTTTTTTATTGTATCCATAATTAGAAATCAGAAAACATCACGCTACACTGTCTTCTATAGGCTAATGTGCTGTTTTCGGTTTGGCGTTTGTCTAGGCGTCCAGCGGCGCTTCCTTCGTGGATGTTATCAAAAGTCCATCTCCGTTTGAGTCGCCTGTCGTTCGGCGGGTGGATTAGGGGCTCCAATAGTGGGTTTGGGTGTGAGTCCAAGACCTTGCGGTGGGCGGTTGTCCGTTCCCTGAAAACCGTGAGGACGTACGGGATGTGGAGGTCGGAATGGAGGGTGTGGTTTGAGACGTACCATGGGGCGTTGTTTATTGTTCTGAGGAGTTTGGATTGGTATCGCTGGATGATGGCTATGTTGGATTTTGAGGCGCATCCCCACAGTTCAAGTCCGTACGTCCACACGTGCTTTAGCACTGTTTTATATAGTAAAAGCTTGTTTTCTTGCGATAGGGGGGAGCGTTTGCCAATGAGCCAGTTTAATTCGCGAGTTTTGATGTCGAGTT
>Ga0123357_10006679_pt1 | contig 14137 bp, 7 predicted proteins | sample TergutEmb28metaG_FD_89873 | JGI IMG/M metagenome (GOLD analysis project Ga0123357, IMG submission 89873) | Embiratermes neotenicus P4 segment gut microbial communities from Petit-Saut dam, French Guiana - Emb289 P4 | ecosystem: Host-associated > Arthropoda: Insects > Digestive system > Gut ... | reverse complement strand
TGCGCAGACATCGCCCTGAGAAGTGGCGCTCCAGCAACTGGATCCTGCACCATGACAACGCCCCTGCCCACAGGGCTGTCACCACAAATGAATTTCTGGCGAAACACAACATTCCATTGCTCCCACAACCTCCCTACTCCCCTGACCTTGCTCTGTGTGACTTCTTCTTATTCCCACAATTGAAGAAAACAATGAAAGGTCGCCGATTCGATTACATTGAAGATATTCAAGCCAACGCGATGAAACAACTAAGGGCTATTACAAAAAGTGACTACCAGAGGTGCTTTCGTCAGTGGCAGGAGCGCTGGAATAAGTGCATACGAGCACAAGGACACTATTTCAAAGGAGACAAGACCAACTAGCCGCTAAGTCTGTTTATTCACTCACAAAAAAATCATTCCCGGAATTAAATGATCAGCCCACGTATGTCCAGTAAGGAGGCCAATAACAACCCTGGATTGTGTCCTATTAAAGAAAAAAAGTCTGGTCTTTGCTCCCGGACTAGGGCCTGATATTAATTCTTGAGCCTGTCTCTGAGTACTACCAAGACCTCGCCACCTTACCCAATGCTGGTTATCCAACCGGCGTCTTTTCTTTCTTCTTATATTCTGCCTAGACCCCCAAGGACGGCTCAGGTCCTCCAAACTTCTGGACAAAACCATCTCTTGTGAGTTTGTTGGCAATTTCCTTCCCTCAAAGTCCCCGGTAAAGGACCCCCCCCCCTCCATGTTCCCCCAGCAGGGTCCTTATGGAGAGAGATGTTCTGTCTCCAGAGCCAATGGTTTATTCATTCATTTATATCTGTCGCAGACCCCAGTTAAGGAGCCCTCCCACAAAATGGAAAGCATACAGTCACCGTCCGCGGATCCATACACGGACGGAAGGCCTACATACAATGGGGTGGGCCTGGTTCCCCAAGGGGTTTGTTATGACAGTGCCATCACTACCGCAGTGCCTTGCAGCCTTCAGCATGATATCTTCCACCTTGGCTTGGGTAGACCAGAACCCCATTAGCCAGTATGTGTCAATACCCTCGACAGGGTATCCCCTCTACACCTGGTACCACCTCCCACATGACCCAGGGTAGAGTAGAATATGTATCCATGTAACCCTGAAGTACGGACAAGGGGTTTGATTTGTGGGAGCCTTCAAGGGCCATGTGTTCATGTCATACAGTGATGTGCAGGAAGATGTGGCACAGTGGTTTAGGCATCAGCCCAAGGTATTCTTTGCAGGTGGATATGCCAGATTGTGCATCTGTGGGGCTCCTATATAAAGCCCGTGGGTGTTTTTTTTTTTTTTTTAATGCTGTTGCATTGCCTGCCACCAGAAGTCCTTGACTGGGTTTCAGTTGTACATGCCTCATGTTTAAACAGTAATCTCTCATTATTAAGTTCTGCAATATTATCTTCCACTCTACGTAAACTGTTAATACATTGGCATATAACTTGACATTTCAGCACGTTGCTTTAAATGTTTAATGTTCGTGTGTAATTAGTACTTCTTGTTGAGTGAAAAAGAATGCTACATAGCTTGATAATGACAATGTACTGTTAATGCATGTAATTGGTATATGTGTACAGTTTTGTTGGTAGCTTCAGCCAAGTAGTAGACCATATTTAAAAGAGGTTAATAATACACTTAATCCTCGCTATTGTGCTCCTTGCTTAGCAGTGTTTGCTCTTAACCAATACCTAACATCAGGGTGTGGATTGTGTAAAGTCTGTATAACATGTATGTACTCTGTGTTCACCATGTACAGGTCCAGTTAACATTGCAACTTCAATGCATTTATACACACAAGTGATGGAGAACTGTGCCTGTGGCCCCATTATGAATCCCCATATGGGAAGCAAATTGTCATGTGTAGTGACTGAAGGCATTGTAGCTTATCATAAACAAACTGACCAGAAAGTTCATGAACAGTTCATAATTTGACTAGCATACACGTCCTTCAGTTTTATTTTTCAGTATATTAAATGTACAAGCCAAAGTTTTTTTTATATACTATTTTCTCTTAATTGCAGGTAGTGGAGTTTTTGCTTCAAATTCAGTATTTGGAGGATAAAAATTATCCAGGTGACCAAGTGGAGAAAGCCCTAGTTGTGAACAGATACAATGTCAGTCATGCTGTTAAGTATCTTGAGGCAATGCTCCAACTTTTGGATCTTGGTTTCCCAGAAGACCTTGTGTCAGATGCTCTTGTAAAATCTGATAACGACAGAGACAGAGCTTTGGACCAGCTCATTTCCTAACTTTCTAGTCTGTATGTGGAACTTCTCAGTGAATTAGTGAGACTATTGGTTGTACAGTAAATGCTGTGTAAGCATGACTGGAAAAACAGTAGTAACTTTTGTACATGTTTTGTCCAGATTGAAGACTGCTTTGAAAAGAAAGTAAATGTAAAAGAACAGTGCTTAAGAGTTTAATTACCATTCTTTTCTGAACTGTAACTTTTGAGGAGATGCGTTTATACATGGGCCAATGATGACATCAAAATATACATATGCATGTCGTTAATATACAAAAATCAGACTCCTCAAACTTAAATTGCATATTACCTTTTTTATGTGCTTACAGGATTCTTTAACATGCTTGTAGATGCAATACTGTGCCATGGTGTGATATCAGAAGTAAAGAAATACAAATATTAATTAATTCTAGGCATGTGTATTGTAAAAACAGCTGTGATGATGATTATTATTATTCGCTGAATTTACTTCCCAAATCCCATGTTACTTGAAGTGAGTGATCATACTGTATTGTGAAACATTTGAATGAGAATATTTGGTTGTTATATTAAGTAATTTAATTAAGGGGAAGGTCCTAGGAAGAAAAATAAATTCTAATGGAAATGTGAGATAATTATAAACACTGCATGTGTAATTACTGAGTGGCCTCACACCATCCAAGGCACAACTCTGAACCTGTGGAATATTAGTGTCAACTTTTATACTACTAATATGTTAAATTTATCATATTCATGTAGTTTATAACAACAGTAGTAATTGTATATACATGAGATATGGTGGTTTTTGGTTTTGACACCAGGCTGTCTTTCAGAGGGCTTTGAGTTAGATCCTGGGTCAGATGTTTGCAGATTTTTCTGTTCACAGACAGAAACCTGCTACACAGCTACATGGCATTACTACGTACACCACAGAAGACTGTGACCTAAATGCAGTTTTAGGTTGCAGGAGGATTGTCACTCTTAAGGAGATTCACTGCTGGATGCAGGTAATGGACACACATACTTCTGTATCAAATACAACATAAGCATCAAAAAACATCGTGCTTTTAAAATGATACAAAATTTAAGTGGTCAGTACTTAGAACTTCACATCTATATCAGTCAACAGAAAAGCTCGCAAAGTTCAGTTTCAAATGGCCAGTGTGATTTTTTTAATACGCCTCTGTCGCTAGATGCCCCTTGTTTTTAATATGGTTGCTCCACAGCAGAGTTATGTATTTGGCAAAGAGTCAGTAACAGCTGCTGAGTCTGCATTTTACACACAATTTAACACAGAACCACCGATCTGAATATCCATCTAAGTCTAGTGCAAGACATTCAAGCATAGAGTGCATTTTGACATTCAGAAGATCGTGCATCGTGATATATTCTTATAATGAAAGCCAACAAGGTGTCCTATTTCTCAGATTTATTTGATGAAGTACTCTACATGTTTCAGACATGTCCACTGTCCATCATCAAGAGTATCTCAACACTGTATACACGCAATATGTATTTGTCACGCTAGTTCTGTTGGCATCTGTTAGCAGACTCCAACAGAACTAGCATGACAAATACCTATTGCGTGTACACAGTGTTGAGATACTCCTGATGATGGACAGTGGACATGTCCGAAACATGTAGAGTACTTTATCAAATAAATTTGAGAAAGAGTGCATCTCGTTGGCTTCCATTATAAGAATATAAGAACAGAAAGAGTGCTTTATAAAACCAAGAATCCACATCAGCCTTCTGTGTCAGATGTATGTGTGGACCATGTTTGGTCTAGCTTCCAAAGCAGCCCACAAAAGTCACCACAATGAGGTGTTGCTGTGTGAAATGGTGTGTGAAGTGTACATTGCACTGCTGTTACTGACTCTGTCTTTCCCACCTGCAGAACATGCCAACTGTTTTGATGTGAGTGTAGCCATTTTCAGCACTAATGGCACCTAGCAGCAGCATGCAACAACCACAACCCAGAGCATTCAAAATGAGTTGTTTGATAGTTTCTGTCATGATTACTTACGTAGGTGTGAAGTAAAAAGTGTGCCACATTTGTTTTCTGCATTACTTTGAAAGAGTTAAGCTGTTTTGTGCTTAACCTTTATGGTGATTTAACTGCTGCATTTGTTTCATTGGTGGTTGACCTTATGTGATATGCTGTATTTCTTTTGCAATACCATGGTGTCTGTGTCCTATGGTAAGTTCTATCTGAGAGACATACAGAACCACCTATTGTGTCAATGAGTGCTAATTCTGTGTGAGTGGGTCTGTTATGGAGCACATAATGGCTTAGACCAGAGAACTTTTCACTCTCTGATGGCAGATTCATATCAAAACTTACTTTCTAATAAGAAGAGGTGCCAGCTGTCCCTGCTGCACCAGTACCATGTGGTGAGCATAATGAGACATCTATTGTTGTATGTCTGTTATACAGTTCTTCAGCTCTTGTCTGTATGTGTTTTTTTAAGTGATATGACCTTCACTTTTTTTTGAAAGAGGGTTGTGTAATTTGTGAATGTCACAGTTAAAATAACAGACATAATAAGAGAGCAGTGTGTTTTCTTGTAGCATTTCCTGGGTAACCATGGTTATCAGTATTCGGGGCAAATGCATAAAGTGACAGTAAAAGTATAAGCTAATGAATAATTGGTGAGGTGTTGAATGACCAAGTGATTCCAGACATTAATATAGAAAAACACCTGTAATGGCCATTACCAGCAGACATTTTATTCATTACTGTGGGTTGAACATCCCTGTTTTAGACTATTCTGCACTGCATTCAACCTTGCTGCTGGACAGCCAGCATGAAATTGTGAATTGTGAGCACAGAATTATGGATGGGTTTATACTGAACCTACCTCACGTGTGAAAACCAAAAAAACTGCCAGCAGTAATGATGTGTAGAGATTTTTGATAAACAAAAGCACAAATATGAAGGATATTGTCATTGGCTTGTTGAGTAAGCATCCTTCGGGTAGCAACTAATACCTTATTGTAAATTGTAAAAGCTTTTATTTGCCCAGTATTGGTGTCTTAGCAGTGCTGTGCCAGGTTGTTGCTCATTATTGTAATTATCCAGTTATAGTGATGACATTTGGAACTGGCCTATATGAGCCAGTATTTAACAGCATATACAAAGGTCCCTTTCAATAATGTTGATTGCTCATTCTTATTCATTTTCAGCATGTTCACAATGAAAAATAGCAGAAAATTCACACGTTAGCTTCACCATGTCTGTCTGCCCACATGTAACAACTCAAGAATTCACTGTATCATTCTTTTTGAAACAACAGACACTTGATGTCAATATCTGCTTGCACTCTTGTGTGCATCTCAAGTGTAATTTTCTTAATGTTTGCCACAGCATATAATGTTTCACACAAGAATGGAAAAGAAAAATGAGACTTTCTAGAGTATAAATGCACCACAGTTAATCAGTTATGCATACATTTTGTTACATGTTGAAATTAAGCTACAAATGCTCATGAAACTGTGTAGACAGTATCTCATAAAGGTGCCTGGTTGTTAGGAGTAAGTTCTCAGAGTTTTGGTATAACAGAAATGATTTCTTCAGTTATGTTAAATTAAAGCAGCACTTTTATAAAAGAAAAAGGGGGGGGGGGTTACTATTGTTACATCATTTCATAAATATCTGTTACGAGAATTATATATTTGTGAGGTGCTGTAGAATGTAAATTCTGTGTCTTTTTATTACGCGTGTTTCTATTACATTCTTTGGAAATTGCATGAAAGAATGAAAAAGTGTTGAGACAACAAATTTTTCTGCATGTGCTAGTGAAAATGCAAGTTGTGAAGCTAGTGTTGGTACTATTATGAGCAGTAAGTATCCTTTTTTGGTGAATGCTTCGAATTTTCCACTTCTGAATTTGATGGTAGTGTATATGACTGGTGGACTTATAGTCGATAACTTTTAATCTGTGATATATTTATTTTGCAAATTAATTTGAAACTTGGTATCACTCAGGTTTCTCCTCAGATGCCACAGTAGAACTCTGTGAACCATGAACTTTATTAAAATTAATTACCATCTTTTCCTTATTATCGGTGCACTTTTTTTCCCCCAGAAAATATTTCCCAAAATATGTGTACTGTAAGTCTGATGTTTATTGGACCGTGCATCATTGTGATAACTGAAGAATAAAAGCCAACTAGATGCCACTTATTATTTTATTGTACTTCTTATAGGCTCAACATGTTTCGGGCACTACTATGCCCATCTTCAGGAGCTCGCGACTATGATGTTGATTACCACATCGGTCATTTTGTTCTGTAAAGATGGAGGGGTTAGCGTTAATGTAAATTAATGTTTCTTAGTGGTGTGTGTTCAGTGTGAAGTTCTTTGTTGCTTTCTTGTAGATGGTAACGTGTTTCTGTTAATATTAATAGTTGTGATCATTTATGCGTGGTGATCATAGTTTTCTCTTGTGTGTAGTGTGTTTCATTAGTGGGTTGGTAATTCACTGTGTTGTTAGTGTTCATTAGTATTGTGAATCTGAAGTTGTACATACCTTGGTTTGCCTAACTGTACCAAACCTCCAATATACAGCAAACCAAGGTATGTACAGTTTCATATTCGCAATACTCATGAACACTAATAACACATCGAATTACCAAGCCACTAATGAAACACGCTACACACAACAGAACACTACGATCACCACACATAAAAGATCACAACTATTAATATTAACAGAAACACATTACCAGCTACAACAAAGCAACAAAGAACTTCACACCGAACACACAACACTAAGAACCATAAATTTACATTAAGGCTAACCCCTCCATCTTTACAGAACAAAACGACCAATGTGGTAATCAACATCATAGTCGCGAGCTCCTGATGATGGGGGTAGTAATGCCCGAAATGTGCTGAGCATATAAGAAGTACAATAAAATAATAATTGGCATCTAGTTGGTTTTTATTCTTCAGTTATGTGTAGCTTAGTCTGAAGGCAAAATAAGACATCTCATAAAATATTCCCTTTACATTGTGGTTGCGTCTCACATCCCAGTATACTTGTAGTCCAGAAAATATATTCAGTGTTTTGTTACATTTGTCAGGTTATGCACAGAATTTAAGTTTATTAAGTTTGAAATACATTTCTTTGGATGTGGCTGGTAACACCTTGATTTTGCCAGTGCACATGTGCCATATTTATTACAGATAACTAACATTAATCAGCACTGTTTATTATGTTTTGAAAGGTTCTAATGTAATCTACGTTACTCTGTACAGTGAAATATATCTATATATATATACCTCTTGTCTTGCTTCCTCTAAATCTTGCACCGGTATTTCATCTTGGTTTTCCCACTTGCATCTTAATTTGTACATAAATTTGCCTAAATGTTTCAACTGTATTATCTGGGTACAACTGATTATCTTTTTATAGGCTGTTTCATCACTTATCATTCAAAACTTGTTCTCTCCATCTCTTTGTCTCTTTACATTTCAGAAATATATGTGTCTAATTCTTTTATTTATTATATAAGGGTCATCTTCCTTCTTTGACACCTTTAATTATGCCTCTTAGCTTCCAAATCCCAAAAGAGCCGTTGTGCTAACCGAATTCTGTCACTCATACTGCACTGATCTATGTACTGTTTTCTCCCCCATTTTGTTTCATATCCAGTGTAAGACTAGATATTTCTTTTTTCACATTTTTTTCTTTACTTGATTGTCTTTGAGTATCTTTACACCTACTTTTATTATGTGACATATCTCTTAAATTGCTCCCCTGATTTTGTACAGCATGTCTCTCAGACTTATTACCCAACTTTCTGTTTTAGATTTCCTGTCTACCACTCGGTATTGCATTTTACAATTCATCTTGTTGCATTTACAAAATCCTGTACCAGTATTTCGTTGTAGTACAAAGCATCTTGCCTCACATCCTATGTCAAGTTTCCATTCTGCTGCTGCATTTGCTGTGCTCATTGGATTTATTAGGAATTTATTGTACAGTATATTGCAGTACCATTACATTCATATTGGATTCTGTCATTAAGCATCTATCACTCGCTTTTAAGTCCAGAAAATGTGATAACTGTAAACTTGGGGATAACAGGAGCCTTGTATGATGCCTTAAAGATATTTCTGCGGTGATGGATTTTTGCTACTTTGAACACAGTTGCTCTAAAACAAAGGAAGACCAGATGAAGAGTATGATACTTACTACTAAAACTGTTTTTATTATGACTATTTATATATTTGACCATATTCATACAGAAGACTGGAATAAAAATATGAAGGTACATCATCTTATGAAATAAATATAGTGAATTTTTAGTCAAAACAACAAAGACAGTATTCTGTGATTTAGAAATATAATGACGTAAACTTTTCTGTCTTCTTCATTGTCTTCCTCTCCCTCTTTGAACTAAATTTAGTGGAAAATTCCATTTTCACATCATCCATTAGTAACAAAGAAAAGAATTTGGAACTCAGTGTGTGGCATTATCTAGAAAACTGAAAATGATCTTTACCAATACTTGTGATTTGATGTTTGAGATAACGGTGCAGATTTTTATCTTCAGAGAACAGAGTTCTACTCTATGAGGCATTTTGGTATCTATTTCAGAGAAGCGAGAGCTCATTCAAATATGACTGGTGCACTTACATAAATATTACATTACACGATGTGTTTCTGTGCTCTTATGTGCTTATGAAGCCGTATGTGGCACACCTATTTGTATCCAGTGCTTGAAATGTTAGATAAGGTTTGTGTATGTGTTTTCTATTTCCCGCATTGATTAGCATTACCTGGTTATCAGTATTATTTCACTACAACCGAAATGATTTGTAAGAAAATTAATTACATTTACCTTCCTGACCTTACTGTCCCTACATCATGATACCTTTTTACACCAATAAAAATGCTGCCTGTCATGGCCATAAAATTATGTATGTGGAATATATCATAAACATGGGCAAAAATCCCTCTTCATTGTGCTCAGCATAAATAAAAGTATCCACAGCAGTCCTAGGCTTAAAGAAACTTAACTGCTGGTTCTTCAAGCAGTAGCAAGTCTGCTGCTTAAAAATGTGCGTGCTAAGTGTCTGAAAGCACAAATTGTTACTTTTGAGTCATGTGCTGTCCTGTCACTATGCATACAATGCACTGGGGCCAGTTATCAGATTGTGTAAGTACTAAGTAACAAAAACAGATTGAATAATTATTTTGTGTCAGTACTTTTGCAATTCATATGTTGTGTTTTATTTTCTTATCCATCCATCTTGTCAAAATTTGTGTAGGACACATCAATGCAACTTCTCTCTTTCTGTGTGTATGTATATATGACTGTTCGCATGAGTTACCATCAGTGTTACTAATGTCATATTATGTAGATTCAACATGTCAACACCCTCACTGTTACTGTACTGTGGAAACTGAAGGAAAATTATCCCTATGCCAAAGCACCACAGTGTTGAAGCAGTAGTACAGCAGTAAGGCCGTACACATTGTGGACTTCAGCTTGATGTAGAGATGGGTGGTGAGCTGATCTCTCTTCTGAAGAAAGGTATTAAAAAATGGTTACAGTATAGCCCCTGAATCAATGTAATATGGATATGGTGGAGTGTACAGTGTGCCTCCAACTGTTGGGAATCAAACCTGAGCCATTTGGGCAAAACTGATTTCATTTTGTTATGTTATTTTATGATCAAATAAAAAAATACATAATGCCATAACATAATTGTATTCAGAACCTGTGTTATGCTTTTATTTCTTCATTTTTTGTGTATGCACATGTATTCATGCATGTGTGTTTGGTGAGAAGTGTCATGAAAGAGAAACACTTCATTATTCAGGCTGGTGCACCTAAACAGCAGACTGCCATTTGTTAACATGGTAGGGTGACAATAATATTTGAATCACAATCACATGTGGTAGAGGCCTAATCGGTTCAGAAAACACAGGTATAACTAGGAGGGTGAGGAGGGGCAAATCCCCTCCTAATATTTTTTTTACGTAAGAATAGTTCTGTTTGCTACTGAGTGGAAGAGAGACGAAAGAAATTGCAGTGAGAGTGGGGGAAGGAGCATATGCATATTAAAAGACTAGTTCAAACCAATCTCCCCCCTCTTTCTAATTATGTAACTTGAAGTTCCTAATACCCACGATCAATTCTGCAGCCCCCCCTCCACAGTGTTATTAGCCAAGTTATGTATATGCTAGGCGTTGACTATAGTAGGAGTTTGAGAAATATCCGCGATGATTGCAGGCCAACAGATCCTTTACCTGGAGACTTTGTGTTTGAAATTCACAACATTTGATGACCTCTTTAGAAATGCTAATTTTTTTTGCAATAAAACAAATAGTTTATTACATAAAAAACAACAATATTATATAATTATTGGTATTTTGTTATGGCAGCATGTTTCAGTCTTTCTTTAGACCATCTTCAGGCCAATGTTCTAAAGTAAGAGGTACAATCAGTGTGTACTATGTCCTGTGGGATCCCATATTACTTACAAGTTGTATGTGAAACTAATTAAGAATATAAAGGTTAAAATTCTGTTGATTAGGATGTAATATATCTAAAAACAATGTATAAGTGTTTATAATCAATTAGGAAGGTACTCTGATACACTGTTGAAGGTACGTCAAATCATACGGTCACATTAATATTCAAGTAGTAGGTTTTTATCCAGAATTCATGGTCACATTAGCACTCAGGTTCAAGGTAGTGTATACATGCATGTAATTTGAATTAGAGTCTCTACATTTGTGTATGTGCACCCAGGTGTGCTAAATTATGAAACTGTTTATTACATGTTGAGCTTATTTGGCATCTGGCACACACGTATTATGAAATTACATATTAAACAGTTTCATGGGTATGTTGGACTACTGGATGATGATTGAAGTATTCTTATTCTTGTCGGTGTTTGACGAATGAACTCTTTGATTAAAATAATTTTTTGTTATTCGTACTGTGCATGTTCTTTCATTTAATACATCATCCAACATGCACTCTGTGATGCACCATTTTATATATATTCATACATTTTTCAGCACTGAGGTGCCATCCTTAGGGAGTCATTACAACAAAGGAATATAAAGCCAGCATGCCAACTAATGTTCTGCTGCTCTTTATAAGAATGACTAAAATCTTAAAGTGCTAAAGTACATAAACATGTTGACCATAAATTAGAAGTATTGTCAGTTTTATGCATTTTAGCATTTTAAGATTTCATTCATTCCTGTAAGGAGAAGAACATAGATTGGAGTGTGGGCTTATATATCTTTGTCATAATGACTCCCTGAGGATGACATCATGGTGCCAAAATATGTAGGAAATGATACATGTCATAAATAGTGTATCAGAATGCATATGTTGGATGATGTATCAAATGTAGAAATATTGTCATGTTACAATACCTGATAACGTATTTCAGTAGTAGGTGTCTTGTTACTCATACACCATCTGTTGAAATAAACTGTCTGGTACAATGATATCAGCAACCAAGAAGATGCAGCAAAATTTGTTTTATTGATTCTTTTAAGCTTGCTGTACATGTTTCGGGCGACAGTTTCACCCATCTTCAGGAGCACTTTGTATATACGGCTTTTTGGAACAATGTACGGACTTTGCTGCAGACAGCAGAGTCGGTACATTGTTCCGAAAAACTGTATATACAGTCAATGTGCTCCTGAAGATGGGCGAAACTTTCACCCGAAACATGTACAGCAAGCTTAAAAGAATCAATAAAACAAATTTTGCTCCATCTTTTTGGTTGCTGATATTGTGCTAGTGATGCACGGTCAACAAACGTCAAGTTCAAAAACTGTCTGGTGTCCCCAGCTAACACCATTAAACACATTATCTTATATACATAATTGCCATCCGTAGCAGACAAATGGAACCTTGAACACCTAAATATTAATGTGAAACTCTACAATGAAACTAATAGAACATGTCATAATATTAACTGATTGCGTCAACATATGTTATGAAAATTACTGTCTGCTGGCATGTGACACTACATACTATAGTCTGGTAGCAGTGTATAGTGTAGTCACACGAATCACCTAGTCAGAATTACTCTTGAAAATCCCCAAAGTGGCTCATAAAGTACATGCCTTTGTATATATTCCCTGTTGTATGCAGAGTACATATTGTACGAATACAAGCTGTACAATTTTATTTTTAATTATGCAAAGATAAAGATGGAAGACTGAAAGAATAAAGAGTCCAACCAAGAATATGCAGTCAAGATGAGCGCGCAAGTTATTCCTTTCCCCCAAATAATTTTCTGGGTAAACTTTTTAAATACGTTATTTCAAGTCGTGAACTCAGGACTTGATGTCGATACAAAAGATGCAGGGACAAACTTGGGTGATGGAGAGCAAGTTTTAGATGAAATGGTTTGCTGTGGTTCAGCTCAAGAAATTATGTAAGCTCATCTGCTTCTCTTATTTTATTTAGGAATAGATAGGGTGATTGGCAACTGTTGTTGTTGTCTCTGACCTGCTCAAACATTTCTCTGTGAGGTTGCAAAACGTACATAATACTGTATGTGGTTTTCGGGCTGCTTTTCGTAAGGGATTGTAGTCCACAAATGATTCAGATGTTTCGCAGCGTGGAAAACTTACGCATATTTCTACAGATTCCAACTTATTCATTGTCATATTCTTCCTCTTACGAGAAAGATATTACCAGTTCCTCCAACTGTGCTTTACTCATTGTTTCTCGATGGCTATCAATTCAACTTATTCCTAGAGGATGAAGACAAAACCATCACATTCCACTTGTCTGGACACCTGAACAATGAGTCGTGCTTCGTGGTCCATGGTCATTCAACCCATGCAGTCACACAGGCACTTCCCAAGGTGAACTACCAACACTCATATCTCATCAACAATGGGATTACCATCCTTAACGCTACATATCTGTGAGAACGTAAACCCGGTGTGCGTGGCATTGACACTGCGAATCATCCTGTAGTCGAGAGACTGTAGAATGGTGGTGGTGTTGGTGGGGACAAATGTGAGATAAATGTTGGGTTAGGTTACATCCTGCGTGGCAGGGACCAGCGTGCACGCGATTGACGTTTTTGTGTCCTACGTGACAGCGACCGGCTAGTAGCACAGTGGCGTCACTCGGAGCGCGCAATCTGTTGCTGCTGGTTAATAGTGCCTTAAAATTTGATTTAAGTGGTGTGGAGAGGCGAAGCAAACATGACGCTTTTTAAATCCGGTGCCATTTAAGGGAATTTAATCACCTCACTAAAGAGCCAAGGAAAGATCTCATTAAATGCTTTGAGTAATGCAACTTGTTGCGTTCAGAATTTGATTATACAGTGCGGGCTATACGACAGCACATTTCGCACAGCTCAGCGAATTTTTAGAAAACAATATCTTTGGAAGAAATACTGTTTGTGACACTGAGGTCAGTCCGACATGCTACCTATTCAACACACTTCTTTTCATTTCCGTGATAGAGCCAGTTTAGTTCACTGGAAGTCCGGTACGTATTTAATGATTCATATACATTGATGGATAAAATAATAACAACAATCATGATGACACTATTACTAGTAGCTGCAATATGAATGAATGGGCAAACTGTGCCAAATGGACCCCTCTACAGGCACAACATATGCCTCCTCCTCCAACAGAAGAAATATTTACACAAATTTCGAAACATTTCAATATTCGCTGGAATTTTCCAAATTGCATTTAAAAGATAGATGCAAAGCACATCAGAGTCCAATGCCCGCCAAACTCCGTCAGCCAATATTTTAACTACAAACATTGCCATTCCATTGTTCTACAGGCTGTTGTGGATGCAAATCTTGAATTTGTAACCGTGTTCATAGGGGCCTATGGTAAACAAAACGATGGTGGAATTCTCCGAAATTCGGCTCTGTATCAG
>Ga0123357_10006678_pt1 | contig 14138 bp, 12 predicted proteins | sample TergutEmb28metaG_FD_89873 | JGI IMG/M metagenome (GOLD analysis project Ga0123357, IMG submission 89873) | Embiratermes neotenicus P4 segment gut microbial communities from Petit-Saut dam, French Guiana - Emb289 P4 | ecosystem: Host-associated > Arthropoda: Insects > Digestive system > Gut ... | reverse complement strand
GCCTGCGCGACAAGGGCAAGCCGGCCAAGGTGGCTCTGGTCGCCTGTATGCGCAAGCTGCTGACCCTCGTCAACGCCATCCAGCGCGATGGTCGCCCCTGGACTCCCACTCTACTTCCCACCCACGCGTGAACAAAATGGCCTTGACTCCAATCACACCTGCTTCCCCTTGTCACGTGCTCGTCAGGCGCGCCAAAGCGCGCCTTCCTGCGCACGGACGGGGAAGGCCCTCCGCTGTTGGTTACCTCTGCTCCGTGCGTTCCCCAGAGCCTTCAACCCCGAGAAAGGCGTTGAGTCGTTCGGCGATCATGGTGCGACGCACCTTCAGAAAATCCTTGTAAGCCTGGATTTCTAGAAGCGCTGGACTGGTCGGTATTGCCTGTGCGCGGAACGGCAGGTCGCCCTGCTGTTCGATAAGAGGTAGCAGGTACTTTGCGGGTTCCTTGTCGCTGATGGCGCGATTGGTCTTGCCGCCGATGAAGGTGAGGTTGGCGATATCGTCGGCTTCGCGGGCGGTGTGAATGCCTTTGAGCTGCTTCTTCGGGAATATGTGGTGGAACTGCAACTGGTGCTGAGCGCCCGAGTGATCGAGCGCGATTGCGAGGTTCGACAGCCAGTCCTTCGCACCGTTCGAGCGGAATGCGAGGAACATCGTCTTGAACAGCGCACTGCGCTGGTTGCGTCCCTCCAACTCGTCGGCTGACACGTCTAGCCGCCCGACCTGGAGCCGGAGACGGTCGATCAGTTCGGCTCCCTTGCCGCCGTTACGGATCGTCGTCAAATGCCCGTCTGCTCGATAGCGAATTCGCGAAGTGGCACGCCCCCGTCAGTCTCCCAAAGCAGGATCGCACCGGAAGGATAGCCACGGTAGAGCGAGTCCATCAGGTCACGGACACGGGTTGAGCGCCAGACGTACTGCCGCTGCATTTCCGGGAGCCGCAACTCCCCGCGTTTGATCATTTCGACGAGTTCCGAGACAGATGCTTCTGCTTTCGCCATCTTTTACTCAGTCGGATTGGTATTGGTACGGGGAGGATGGTGGCGTAATCAATGAAGCGCGACGCGCCGAGGATGCCCCCTAACGATTCTCGAGCACGCCGTCCGGATCATCGACGGGGTCGGAGGAGGGGGCAGGGGCTGTGGGGGATTGCTTGGTGGGGGCACCCCATGTTGCTCTCATGCCCGCGAGCGGCGCAGGAATGACCACCGAATCGAGTCCTGGGACGGCGGGTGCAAGGCTCGGGATGATCGAGTCGTTGCGTGCGTTCTCTTCGCGATCGGTGCGCGGGGGCACGGGCTTGGGGGCGGAGCGCGAGGAAGCTGCAGGTGCGGAGCGTGCCGAACGGTTTGCCTGCGGAGCGGAGCGCCCGCGACCCTTGGCAACCTTCGCGATGGGTTGCTCGATGCACGCATCCATTCTCGAAGGGCAAGCGATGCGAACATGGAAGTGGTCGTCGTGCGGGAGTGCGCCGCGCGGTTGCGCGAGCAGCTCAGAAGCGCGCGTTCGGATGGCGGCCGGCGCTCCTATCTTCACCGCGTAGGCGAGCAGGCGTTCGCGGATGGGCGTTGCGACGAAGATGTGCGTGATGCGTGCGCTCGCGTCGTTCAGCATGGCGGAGACCAGAGCCCAATTGCGTGCGTCGTCGAACCGTGCGCCCGGCCACGTGGGTGCCGTACCGTCCCCTTTGAAAGACACCATGTGATCGGCGTAGACTTGTTTCCCGGCGATGTTTTTTACATAAAAACCGAGGTCGGCGTCGCGACCGCTCTCGTGAGATGCATGGCGATCGATCTCGCCACCGCCTGCCTTCGAGAGGTGGCCTACGGAGAGCACTGCATCCGGAAACTGCTTGCGCACGGCATGCGCCGAGCGTTCGATCATCCCGACCAGCGATGGCAGTCCCCAGCGGACATCACCCGGCGCATCGTCGGGATAGACGCGCAGCGCGTCGCTCGTATCGAGACGTGCTCCTCCGACGAGTTTGCCATTGGTGGGCGATCCGATGCTCTTGGCAGAAATCACGCGCGCCGCGACGGACGCCCGAGGTGGTGCTGCATTCGCGACGCAAGGTGCGAGCACGAGAGCGAGGGCAAGGAGTGAGCTGCAAGGGGAACGCGAGGCCACGGTGAAGGCCACGCCACCACAGCCTCCGCATCCGGGCCAACATCTTGGCCGATTGCGGACTGAGAGCGAGTTCGCCAGCCGTCGCGAGCGAATCGAGGCTAGGGCCTGTCCCTGAATTCGACTCCACGTCGGCGGACTCGGCGGGTTTTGGCGGTCTTCGTCGTTGCTCGTCGTCGACGTACTCCAGTACGCCTCCTCCTCGCGCCTCGAATCCCGCACAAAACGCGCTCTCGCCGCCTCGGTCTGGAATTCAGGGACAGGCCCTAGCTAGGGCGGAGCGCGAGGAGCCCGCGTAAACGTGACTCTTCGTACGTGCGCAGGCACCGCAGCGCCCACCTGAGGTCCCGCCGTAGGCGGGCCGACAGCGCCGAAGGCGCCATCGAAGCGAATCGATTCGCGCAGCAGGCTGGCGAACTCGCTCTAACCCGATGGCTCGATCGGATCGAAGAGGCCGTCGTGAGCTGGATCGAAGTAGTCCCCCGCGAACTCTTGCACGGCTTTGGCGATGGATCCGCGAACGTCCGACGCCTGCACGTGACGGCAAAGGCGCACTTTCCCGTCATCGATGGCGTGATGCAAACGTGCCACGAGCCCGGGCTCGCTGCTGACGAGCCCGGGCGCGGCACGCACTCCGAGGTGCTCGGTCATCAGACGCAAGCGCGCGCGCCGAATGGCCCTCTCGACAAACGCATTGCCGTGATGAGAAGTGAAGGTGACGTTGATCTCCGAGTCGATCGACATGCTTCGATTCGTGAGATTCGCCGAACCGACGGTGAGAAATCGATCGTCGATGATCATCACCTTCGAGTGGATGTAGACGAAGGTTTCGCCGTCGGCTGCGCCGGCGTCATCGGCGGCCACGTTGTAGACGCCGAAGCCGTGTCCCGTTGCGCGTGCGATCGCCGCGAGTCCGCCAATGATCTGCGCCTGCGATAGCCCCACGGTGAGTTCCTCCTTGAAGCGTTCGGGCTTCTGCGGGAGCACGACGAGGATGTCGAGCTGCGGGCGTGATGCATCCGTCATTCGACGAACGAGGGCATCGCGCACGGCAGCCGACGTCAGATACTGCGTCTCGACGTAGACGAGGCGATCGGCGCTTGCGATTGCGTCGACGTACAGATTTCGGATCTCCTGTGCGGGCTCGTTGACACCGTCGTCCGGCACCGTGCGCGAGAGCGCGATGGTCGTCTCCGGCATGGGGAGCGTGACGCTGATGCGCGGATTTGCCGCTGGCTCCGGCAGAACGAGGGCTTCGGCGTCGAGCAACTCCCCGGTTGCGTGATGCCATCGGTCCACGAAGTGATCGACGAGCGAACGCGCGGGCGCACCTGCGAGCGCCACTTGGACTTCGTGAAATGGTTTGTAGAGGGCGCCGCGAGCCCGACGTCTGGGATTGCGTGCAAGGTGGCGCGACTCGTCCCAACGCTCTTGGCAAAGATCCGCGCTGCCGGTGAAAGCAAGACGGCCGTCGACGATGGCCACCTTTTGGTGACACGCACCAGGCAGGCGCACCGTGTCGTCGAACCGAAAGTGGAAACGCTTGCATGTGGCAATCGAGAAGACGAGCTCCTGAAGCATCTCGCGCTCGAACGCGAAAACAACGCTGTGATTCCAAGCAAGAATGCGCACCTCGAGGCTTTCGCGCTGGCGGCAGAGTCGATCGAGCATCGCGAGCAGCCGATAATCCGCGGCGTCGGCGCCCGTCGGCAGATCGTCTCCGCGCACGAGTTCGACGTCGCTGTCGAACTGCCAGCCCAGCAAGAGGATGCTGCGGCGCGCACTTTCAGCGGCCTGCGAGAACGCCACGTAGTAGTCGCGTGCGTCGACGAGGAGTCCCGACCTCACGCGATCGTGCAAGCGCCATGCGGCTCGTCTGCTCACCTCGCGAAGGTGAAGCAGCTTCCGCGCCGCATCGAGCACCGCTTTCGATTTGCCGCGATCTCATCGTTGGGGCCTGCGCTGCGGTCCTCAAAGCCAGAACAGGCTATTCCGGTCCGCTGCTCGGCCCCGCCTCGACCTCGCGTCAACTTGAAAGCGGTTTTCGAGGTGCGACATGGCGTCGTTGCGGGAGGAGGCACGAACCATGTTCGCCCCATACGAGACAATCTTTCCCGGGAGACGGAGCTCGACTAACGTTCGTGTTCCATGGACAAGGTGATGAAGAGCGCCCGCGATGCGGTTGCCGATGTCCCGAAGGGTGCCGTGATCCTCGCTGGCGGCTTCGGTCTTTGCGGCATTCCAGAAAATTGCATTCGAGCCCTTGCCGAGCTCGGTGTGGGCGAGCTCACTTTCGTATCGAACAATTGCGGTGTCGATGACTTCGGCCTTGGGATATTGCTGCGAAATAAGCAAATCAAAAAAATGATCTCCAGTTACGTCGGTGAAAACAAAGAATTCGAGCGCCAGTATTTATCCGGCGACCTCGAGGTCGAACTCTGCCCCCAAGGCACCCTTGCCGAGCGCCTTCGCGCTGGCGGTGCGGGCATTCCCGCATTCTTCACGCCGAGCGGCGCGGGGACGGCGGTAAGCGACGGCGGTCTACCATTGCAGTATGCATCGAATGGCAGTGTTGCGAAGCCGAGCCCGAAGAAGGAAATGCGTGAGTTCGATGGACGCTGGTATGTCATGGAGCGCGCCATCACGGGCGACTTCGCAATTGTCAAAGCGTGGAAAGGCGACCGCTTTGGCAATCTCGTGTATCGCCACACCGCCATGAATTTCAATCCAATGATGGCCACCGCGGGCAAAATCACGATTGCCGAAGTCGAAGAGATTGTCGAGGTAGGCGCGCTCGATCCGGACTCCATCCACACGCCCGGCATCTATGTGCATCGGGTGATCGAGGGCGAGAGATACGAGAAGCGCATCGAGCGACGGACGGTGAGCCAATGAGCACGAAAGGCCTCTCGCGCGAGCAAATCGCCAAGCGCGCTGCGCAGGAACTGCGCGACGGTTCTTACGTCAACCTTGGCATCGGCATGCCCACGCTCGTTGCCAACTTCATCCCTCGAGGTGTCGAGGTCGTTTTGCAGAGCGAAAACGGCCTGCTCGGCATAGGTCCATACCCGAAGCCGGAGGCGCTCGATCCCGATCTCATCAACGCCGGCAAAGAGACGGTGACCATGCTCCCTGGCTCGGCCATCTTCTCCAGCGCGGAGAGCTTCGCCATGATCCGCGGCGGACACATTGACCTTGCCATTCTCGGTGCCATGCAGGTTTCCGAGAAGGGGGACCTTGCAAACTGGATGATCCCCGGCAAGATGGTCAAGGGCATGGGGGGTGCCATGGATCTCGTGGCGGCCGCCAAGCGCGTCGTCGTGATCATGGACCACGCTGCGAAAAATGGCGCTCCAAAGATCTTGAAGGAGTGCGACTTGCCGCTCACCGGACGGGGTGTGGTACACCGCATCATCACCGATCTCGCATGCATCGACGTCACGGCGGATGGTCTCGTGCTCAAGGAAGTTGCCAAGGGTGTGAGCGCGCGCGACGTGCAGGAGCTCACCGGCCCCACCTTGAAGGTCCCTGCGGATCTCGAGGAGATGATTCTTTAGAGCATGTTTACCAGCCTGCTGCGCGAATCGATACGTCGGTTGGGCGCTGCGGTGCCTGCGCACGTACGAAAAGTACGCTTACGCGGGCTCCTCGCGCTCCGCCCTAGCCTCGATTCGCTCGCGACGGCTGGTAAACATGCTCTTAGTTAGTTTCCATCCGAAACTGCTGCGCGCCGCGTCGTAATCCGGTTGTGCCACATCTGAGAGTCTGATGGTGGGGACTCTTGATATCGATAGAAGAAGCGGAGCGTGAGCAGACTGGGCGCAAGTGTGTGCCGTATTCATGATTGCGCGCTTCCGCAAGTGCGTGTATCGTGCGTGCGCGGAGGGGGGAAATGGCGACGATCGTAAAAATCATTCCGTGTTTGTGGTTCGACACGCAGGCCGAAGAGGCTGCGTCTTTTTATGTTTCCATCTTCGAGCAGTCACGCATTGTGGCGGTGTCGCGTTACGGCGAGGCCGGCAGAGACGCCCATCACAAGAAGCCGGGCTCCGTGATGGTCGTCTCCTTCGAGCTCGCAGGCACGCCCTTCACTGCTCTCAACGGCGGGCCCGAGTTCAAGTTTAGTGAGGCACTTTCGCTTCAAGTCATGTGTGAGAGGCAGGTGGAGATTGACCATACCTGGAGCAGACTCTCAGAGCATGTTTACCAGTCTGCTGCGCGAATCGATACGTCGGTTGGGCGCTGCGGTGCCTGCGCACGTACGAAGAGTACGCTTTCGCGGGCTCCTCGCGCTCCGCCCTAGCCTCGATTCGCTCGCGACGGCTGGTAAACATGCTCTCAGCGGGCGGGGACGAGCGGGCGCAACAGTGCGGTTGGCTCAAGGATCGTTTTGGCCTCTCCTGGCAAATCGTTCCCACCATCTTACCAAAGCTCTTGGCGGATCCGGACCCGCTCAAAGCTGGGCGCGTCATGAACGCCATGCTTCAGATGAAGAAACTCGATATCGCGGCGCTCACACGTGCTCACCATGGATAGTGCGCCAGATAGCCACGGGCGAAATAGCAAATACTAGCTAACTTTAGTTCGTCTAACTTTAATTAATCATCTCTTCAATTTGCGGAGCTCGACGTTGCGATAGGATCGGCGCTCCTTTGTCGCGTCGTGGCAAGCAGCTTGCTTTGCTCCGCCGCCAGCCACGAAACCTATGAAAGCGAGGACAAGTCATGGAAAAGATGCGTGCAGCCGTGTTCATTGAAAAAGGGAAAGTCGAGCTCCGCGAGGTTCCGCGACCCGAGCCCGGCGTAGGCCAGGCTCTCATTAAAACCACACTGACGACGATCTGCGGCACCGATATCCATATCGTGCGCGGCGAATATCCCGTCAAAAGTGGGTTGATTATCGGTCACGAGCCGGTGGGCGTGATCGAATCGTTGGGCCCCGGTGTCAACGGCTTCAAGAAGGGCGATCGCGTCGTCGTTGGCGCCATTACACCGTGCGGTCAGTGCCGCGCGTGCCTCTCGGGGTACGGCGCGCAGTGTGGCCATGGCGGAGATGGATACGAAGCCATGGGCGGCTGGCGCTTTGGCAATACCATCAACGGTTGCCAGTCCGACTACGTCCTCGTGCCGGATGCACAGGCGAACCTCGCGAAGATCCCCAGCGGTCTCAGCGACGAAGACGTCCTGCTCTGCCCCGACATCATGTCAACGGGGTTTTCAGCGGCAGAACATGGTGGGGTGAAGATTGGGGATACCGTCGTCGTCTTCGCGCAAGGTCCCATTGGGCTTTGTGCAACGGCAGGTGCTCGTCTGTGCGGCGCATCCTACGTGATTGCCGTGGATGGCATTCCAAGGCGGCAGGAGATGGCGCGCAAGATGGGTGCGGACGTCGTGCTCGATCCGAAGCAAGACGTCGTAGGCGAGGTCAAGCGTCTGACCGGCGGAGGCGTCGACGTTGCCATCGAGGCGCTCGGTCTGCAGACCACGTTCGAGTCAGCTCTTCGCAGCATACGCCCCGGCGGAACGGTTTCGAGCCTCGGCGTGTACTCGGGGCACCTCAATATGCCGCTCGACGCCATCTCGGCGGGCCTCGGCGATAACAAGGTCATCATGTCGCTCTGTCCGGGTGGCAAAGAGCGTATGCGGCGTCTCATGTCGGTGGTTGCATCGAAACGCTATCCGTTCCGAGAGCTCGTGACGCATTCGTTCAGGCTTTCGGAAATCGACGCTGCATATGATCTGTTTAGCAATCAGCGTGACGGTGTCCTCAAGATTGGTATTCGTCCATGAGCGCGTCTGCCAGCCTGCTGCGCGAACCGATCCGTCGGTTGGTCGCTCTGCTCCGTGCTCAAAGGCCTCAAAGCCTGTTCCGCCCGGTGCTCGCGCCCGCCCTAGCCTCGGTTCGCTCGCGACGGCTGGCAGACACGCTCTAAGGAGGTAACCCGATTGCAACAAATGATGGATAGCCCGGCCTGAACGATTGATGTAGGGTGCCTCGCTCCGAAGGAGGCACCCTCATGCAAACACGGCGACTCGGTACTCTCACGGTTTCGGCCCTTGGCCTTGGCTGCATGGGCATGAGCGAGTTCTACGGAGTTCGCGACAATGATGCGGAGTCGATCGCGACCATCCATCGCGCCATCGAGCTCGGGATCACGCTGCTCGACACGGCGGATATCTATGGCCCGCACACGAACGAGGAGCTCGTGGGCCGCGCCATCAAAGATCGCCGGAACAAGGTACTCGTCGCTACGAAATGCGGGATCACGCGCGGACCGAACGACGACCGCGGTGTCAACGGTAACCCTGCGTACATCAAGGCCTCGTGCGACGGCAGTCTCAGGCGCCTCGGCATCGACGTCATCGATCTCTACCAACTTCATCGCGTCGATCCGACGGTCCCCATCGAAGACAGCGTCGGCGCCATGGCCGATCTCGTGCAGCAAGGCAAAGTGCGCATGATCGGCCTTTCGGAGGCGGACGCCACCACGCTCCGCCGCGCGCATGTCGTTCATCCCATCACGTCACTCCAAAGCGAGTATTCACTCTGGACGCGCGATCACGAGGGCGACGTTCTTACCGCTTGCCGCGAACTTGGCATCGGATTTCTCGCCTTTAGTCCGCTCGGCCGTGGCTTTCTCACCGGGCAGGTCCGTCGTTTCGAAGATTTCGCGCCCGACGACGTGCGCCGGACCCAGCCGCGGTTTCAGGGTGACAACTTCCAGAAGAACCTCGCGCTCGTCGATCACGTCACCGCGGTCGCGCAACAAAAAGGTTGCACGCCTTCGCAGCTCGCGCTCGCCTGGGTGCTCTCGCGTGGTGACTTCATCGTGCCCATTCCGGGCACCAAGAGGAGGACGTACCTCGAAGACAACGTTGGCGCGCTGAACGTGAAGCTCACGGCCGAGGACGTCCAGCGCATCGAAGACGCATTCCCGAAGGATGCAGTCTCCGGTGCGAGGTATCCGGCCCAGATGATGCGCCTGGTCAAGTAGTGTCCGCGACTTCCCCGTCCTCGCGCGAAGCGAGCGTTGCGATGAGCGCTGCGTGGGCGAGCACGCGCTCGACGAGCGCGCGGGCGTGAGGATCGAGCGACTCGGGCACCTCGGGTGCTTCTTCACTCGGCTCTGCAGATCTCGTCCCGTTCGCGAAGAGCTCGGCACGCGCGAGCACGCGATCGATGTACTCGAGGATCTGTGCGGTCGCCGGAGTCGCTTGCTCCGTGACCGCGATACTCGGAGCCGTCTGGACGTACGTTTCGAGCGTCGTGAGTGCGCCCGCGAGCCGTCGCGCATAGGTAACGAGCTGCATGGCGTTCGCGGCCTCGGGGCCTTTGTGCGTGGGCTCGGCGAGAAGTCGTTCGAGCGACGCCTCCGCTTCGGAGAGCGCAATACCGGTCGACCGACGGCTTGCATATACGGCATTGCGGCGCGCGGAGGATCGCTCCGGTGGACGCCCGAGCGGTCCGAGCACCAGGTGCGCGAAGCGTGAAACGGCTTCGAGCATCGTCGCGAGGACGTCGGCGAGGCGCGTGTGCTCCCAAGACGGAAAGATGGCGAGGGCCGCGATGATGGCGATGGCGCCGCCCGCGAACGTGTCGCCTACGCGCGCGGCTGCGACGTGCCAATCACCGGGCGTATGCGTTGCAATCACGACGAAGACGGGAGTGAGGAAGAACGTGAAGAGGGGGTAGCTGCGCGGTCTCATCGTGACCGCCGCGACGGACAGCGGCGCCATGACCACCAGGAGAAGGGGAGGCGATTTGATGGTCATCGAGATCACGACGGCAACGAGGCTGCCGAGCGTCGTGCCGAGCACGCGCTCGGCGGCGCGCGTCCAGGTTGCGCCGGGATACGGTTGCAGGACGACGAACGTCGAGACCGTGACCCACTGAGAGTGCATCGGCGAGATTTGCCGGCCCACGATGGCCGCAAAGCACACGGCGCCGGCCACGCGCAGCGCATAGCGAAACGCCGGTGAGCTCGGCGCGCAAGCATCGCGCACTTGGGAGAGCGTGTTCTTGAGAGCTTTCACGGCGTCGCGGAGAGGACGTGCCGCTGAAATCTCGTCGAACGTATCGAGAGGCGTGTCGATGGCAAAGGCGAGCGTGAAGGCGAGTTTGCTCGCATGCGAGAGCCGCGCGAGGATGTGTTTGATGGGATGGCTGAAGGGCGGAACGGACGGCGCTCGAGGCAACGTTGCGCGCTTTGCGCGAGGCGATGCGATGACGCGCGTGAGGAGACCGCGCTGAGTTTCGGCGGCTTCGCGATGCACCTGCGCGAGCACCTCGGCGATGTCGGCGCGCTCAGCCGGTGCGCGCTCTTCGAGCTCGTCGCCGAGCGTGACGAGCAGCGGAAATTGGGATTCCGCGAGACCGAGCAGCACGCGCAGGTTGCTGCCGAGGCGGCTCTCACCGTCGCGCCGCGCGCGGATGGCAACGGCCATCGCGCGTGCGTCCTCGATGGCGTCGCGGATGCGGCGGCGGTCGCGCCGCGCGATCTCGCTGAAGCGCGGATCGAAGCACGGGCGCTCTTCGTCGATGCAGTCGGCGAGATCGGCCGCGTACGCCGCGATCTCCGAGTACACGGCCCCCACGGCGCGGCGCACGGGCAAGTGCGTCCACACCGGCCAGACGACCGTTGACAGCATCGTGGCCCACGCCGCTCCGGCTGCGAAGAAAAGTCCGTCGGTCACCGGTGTGCCGCTCGCGCGCGCCGAACCGATCTCCGTGAGGATGGCGAGGTTCACCCCGAGCGACGTGAGAGGCCCGCCGATCCTGCGCAGGAGCGATCCGCCAAATGCCGCAACGGTGATCAGCACGACCGCAAACGCGCTCGAGCGCGCGCTTATCTCGGAGAGAGCGAGACACGCGGTGCCGCCAAGGGTGAAGGTCAAAAGCACGCGAAGACGCGTGGCGCGCGAGCCTCCGGGATCCACCAGAGTGCCGAACCATCCGCCGAGCGCCGTCCACGACAGCCCGTGCGCCATGCCAGCGCTAGCGAAGTAGAACGGTACGAGCGTCGCGATGGCGGCGCGTACGCCAACCGCGACGTCGGGCACGATCGCTTCGAGTGGCGCCGTCGGTCGCTTGGGCACGCGAGGCCTGAAGCAAAACCATGACCGCAAGCCGTCCATCGAAGCACCTCACGCGACGACTGTCACCCCGCTGCGCCGGCGTGAGGCGTGGCGTAGGAGAGCGTAGGAGAATAAGGGCTGCAAAGTTCAATCTCATTGTCAATTTCGCGTGACGCTGAAATGCGCGCATACGAAATCGCATACGAAATAGTGCACAATCGATTTTGGCAATTCGATGTCGCATGCGCGGCTGAGGCGGCTGGGATACGATTTGATTTCATGTGTCTCGATGCAGCCGCGGCCGGGGCAGCGGGCAACATCGAATGCACCTTTCCTGAGAGATCCGCGTCATGGGTGTGCCAACCCGTCGATATGAATCGTTCGCCGCCGCTGTCGAGCAGGGTGACGGCGTCGCATCGGCAGTCGTAAGCGAAGATCCGCTCGTTGGTCGATCGCTCGGCGGCAAGCTTCTCATCGAAGAGCGCCTTGGTGCCGGTGCGCTCGGCGTGGTGTACCGCGCGCGGCACCTGCATCTGCTTCAGCGCGTCGCGGTGAAGGTTTTGCACGCCCACGTGGAGGCAAACCCTGAGCTTCGAGCTCGCTTCCACGCCGAAGCGCATGCCGCGAGCGGTCTCGATCATCCGAATCTCGTTCGCGTCATCGATTTCGGCGAAGAGCCCGAAGGCTTCTTGTGGTTCGCGATGGATCTGCTCGAAGGCGTGGGGCTCGACGAGGTGCTCAAACGAGAGGGGCACGTCGATCCCGTGCGTGCGATCGAGCTCGCGGTTCAGATCTGCGCCGGGCTCGCGCATGCGCACGATCGCGGCATCGTGCACGGCGACGTCAAACCGGCCAACGTCATTCTCGTTCGGCGTCAGGACGACGACGGACGGGAGTGCGAGTGGGCGAAGCTTTGCGACTTCGGCGTTGCTCGCTTTGCAGCCGGAGGCGACGTCGGAAGGGTCACTGGCACGCCTGCGTACATGTCGCCGGAGCAATGCCTTGGCCAGGATCTCGACGGACGAAGCGACGTCTACGGCTGCGGCGTTCTGCTCTACGAGTTGCTCACCGGCGAAGTGCCGTTCCTCCTCGAGGATCCGCACGCGCTGCTCCGCCAGCATCTGCTCATCGATCCTTTGCCACCGTCGCAGCGACACACCGATTTGGAACCGCTCATCGACGCCGTCGTTCTCCGCGCGTTGGCCAAGGATCGCGAGGATCGCTGGCCGTCCACGCGCGAGTTTCGCGCGGCTCTGCGCGATTTGCTCGACGAGCTCGGTGTCGAACCTCGGTTCTTCGATATGGTGCCGCAGCCGGCTATCTCGGAGGGCGCACGCAACATCACTGCAACTCCTTCCGAGGGCGTCATGGCGGGCCGCGGCGCGCTTTCGTGGCGCGCGCTCGCGGTCTTGCTCGAGCGAGGCGATTTGGAAGAGGCCGCGGCGCTCGTCGATCGATTCGTGAACCGTCTCGACAGGAGTCGGGGGCGCGACGACGGAGCGCTCGAGGCGCTTCGTATGCTCGAGGATCCCGCGCGTCTCGCACCGATTGTCCAGAGGCTCCTCACCGAGGACGTGAGCCCGAGCCCGTACCTCTCACAGTTCCTTGGCGCTGCGGGAGCTGCTGCTGCGCGAGCTCTTTGGGCGGCGCGTCTCGCCGCGCCGCACGCCGATTGTCAACAGCGCTCACGGTTCATCACGTGGCTGTCGGCGATCCGCGCGCCGGCCGCTCTGCGCACGAGCGGTGTTGCCCCCGTGCACCCCGGAGTAAAGCAGCTAATCCTTGCGGCGCTCGTTCGCCTTGCGCCCGAAGCACGGCGCGTTCTCGCAGAGCCAAAATATCCCGATCTCGTCGAAGATGTTTTGCTGGCGGTACCTCTGGGGCAAGACGCCGAGCTCGCTCTGGCCATCGAGCCGCTCGCTCAGTCATCTGTTGGCCGCGTGCGCCAGCTCGCTGCCGCCGCCCTCGCGCGCGTCAAGTAGTTCGTTCCCCTCCGAAAACTGCTGCGCGCCGCAAATCGTGGGTTCGGCCTCCCTCAAAATACTCCGAGTATTCCGTCGGCCTTGCTAGCTCTGCGTCGCTCGCGACGTTTTCGGAGGGGAACTACCATCACAGAGAATTTTATTTATAAACTGTACGATTCGCGGCACCGCATGAAGATTCGTTTTGCGCTGGTAGGTGGAAGCAGGCTCTCCAGAATCGCCGTCTTCCTTCAACCTCATTGTCACGTCGAAGACGACAAGAATGTGGCAAATCTAGAACTTGCCATATCGGATCGATACCCCATTCCGCCGATCCACGAGTCTCACGAAGCTTGTTGATATCGCGCTTGGTGAAGCGGACGCGTTGCTGTCCCGCCTCGTCAATATTTGGGGCTTCGAGCGTTTACGCGCTTCGAGCGTGTTCGACAGCAATGCGCGTTATTTCAGGAGGCGAGTTGGCGGGTCATGAGGTGGACAAAACTCCATCGAATCCAAGTTTCGGAACTTGATATCGACCGTTCGTAATCCTTCGAAAGACGCCGGTCCCGATTCATCCATCCAAACGATCGTTCTACAATGGCATCACGGTCTTGCACACACCCTGCGGTCACCATCACGACGACAAGCAAGCCAAGGATGTCCACCAAGATGTGACGCATGCGGCCTTTGACTTTCTTTGCTGCATCGAAACCGCGCTCCCCACCCACTTCCGTGGTCTTGACACTTTGGCTGTCAACGATTCCAAGAGACGGTTCTGCTTCGCGTCCGGCATCCATCCGGACGCGTTCGCGCAACGCATCGAGCATACGCTTGATCGTCCCATCATCACGCCACCGACAATAATAGGTCTTGACGACACTCCATGGTGGAAAGTCATGGGGCAGATAGCGCCATTGACACCCCGTTCGCTTTTGATACAGAATCGCATTGACGACTTCCCGTCGTTCGTAGACGACCTCCT
>Ga0123357_10006677_pt1 | contig 14138 bp, 7 predicted proteins | sample TergutEmb28metaG_FD_89873 | JGI IMG/M metagenome (GOLD analysis project Ga0123357, IMG submission 89873) | Embiratermes neotenicus P4 segment gut microbial communities from Petit-Saut dam, French Guiana - Emb289 P4 | ecosystem: Host-associated > Arthropoda: Insects > Digestive system > Gut ... | reverse complement strand
TTTCGATCACACAACGCAATAAAATCAGGAAAAGCGCAGGAAGAGCGCTTTAGAGCGTTTAGAGGGGGAGGGGACATTTAAATCCCGAGCGCTTTGGAGCGTTAGGGAGGGGAAAGGGTTAAATGAGGCAGAACAGGTATCTGAGATAGTACTCAGTGATGCCAATGATGCATGAAAGTATTCAGTTAACAGGACAGCATCCAGTAACACAAAAGAACTGATCCCTCCTGCAAAGAATTTATCCCTCCTATGGGGATCTTGTCAGTGATAAAGTTATGTTAGGTTAGGTCAGTTACATTTAATCATTTCACTTCATTAGTAATATATATATATATATATATATATATATGCTTCCCACTGACTCTACATAATTACGTCCCTCTGTAGTACTGTTCTTCTGAATGATATTTAAATTGGACCTTAGTTTCTTCTTGTTCATTTACTGGATATTCAGGAACTTATTGCAAATATATTCATAAGTGAACACCAATTACTGTACATTACATTAAGAACGCTTGGTGCTTTATTCTCTTGACCACTTTTCATGTGGTTAGAGGAAAAATCAGGCCCTACAAGCATTCTAAAAATGATTCAAGTAACAAAGTCAATTTCATAACCCACTGGTGTGGTCAATGGTTTCATATGTTTTTAACATAATTTGTAACAGTAAACAGAAAGAAGCAACTTGTTTATACTTACAAGTGCTCTTCCTATCTCAGTGTTTTTAAATTTCACTTCCAAGATTCATCACATGAGCCAATAGTTTGGTGAAGCATTTTAAACAGCCTGGATTATGTTCTTTTCATACACACACACAAATTTACACTGTTCACGAACAATACATATACAAGAAAATGATCTGAATCTTCCACTAATATATTTTACTTCCACGCTGCCCTTTACTGCCCTCTGTCTACTACACTGATAAAATCAACAACTTAAAAGTGTGCAACCACCCCTTAATAAAATTTAGAACTACTTGTACTATGTGTTCAGGGAGCAGAAGGAATAGTCATCACATGCCATAGTATGGAACATGAAAACAGCACACACAAAAAAACATGTACAGTAAAATTTGTCCAAAACAGGATCTATATGTAACGAAAATCTGTGCATTAAAGAAATAATTCTTGGTCCCTTTAATACTGTAGAACTAAAATCCCCTGTGCCAGAAACAGAAAACATCCTTTGGTAGATTGACTGTATTCTTTAATATGGAACATTTTAATAAACATATTTCACTTTAAACTTTCAAATTGTTCATTCCATGCATTGTAAATGATTTACAACTTCTTACAAGAAAAACTACACAGAATGAACGTAGTATTAAAAAGCTTGAATGAATTCATAGGGTGGCTGCAGTCATCTTCTATGCAAATAACTTTAAATGCAAACAACAGCTGTAGAGTTTACAAGTTACTATCAAAATATCAAGGCCAAAATGGAATGGCTTAACTTTTTCATCCAGTGTTACAAATAAATGTGTCTACTTACATATGTTCCCTCTTGATGAAAAGTTACAGAAACAAAAATTCAGTGGGGAGTTTGGAAAAAAAAAAAGTATGGAAGAACTATCCAAGATGTGGAAGAACAGGGATAAAATAACAAAGAATGATCTTAACTGAAATAAAAAACTAAGGGAAAATCTGCAGTTCATACATTTTTTAATAAGAAATTCTACTGTTCACATTACTGTGAAGTAAAAGTACATCAGAAGAAAAAAAATTTGTGAATTTGCATGTAAGGATTCAAATGATTTCTAACATAACTTCCACGCACAGTTTATGAAATGAATCGAAAACGTAAAATGCCCAGTGTTGAAATATTTTTCTGTCCCAACCCATATTTTGAAGTTATATTTTCCCCAACCTGCTGTCACCAGCTTACTATTGTTATTCTTATACTATAATTTCACATGTTTTTCCCTCTTGTACTGATAAATACATACTTCTGTTTCATACTTTTCAGTTAACATTTTAATGCTAACATGATACAATATCTGTCCCTGAGCATGTGTTCTTGGGCTCTGGTAATGAAAAGCACCATAAACTGACTCCAACCCTTTCCTGTGCACATTTAATACTGTCACAGGAATGAAGAACAGGCCTATAATCTAGCAAAATTTTGTATTATACTGGGACTTCTTACATTGGCACTGAATGCGGTGTATTTCTTTTTTGGCCTTTGCATCAAAGTACTTAACAGAGAAATTATCTGATATAACTAATTAAGCATGATAAACTGATATACATTCAATAAATTATGATTTGAGGCCAACATGTAATGCTGACCCACTTCTGCATTGCTTAATTTATTTTCATGGAATTACATTTCCTTTCATTCCCTGTTTTAGGCTTAAGTTTTATGTAGCTTACAATCAAGTCATCCTTATTTTACAATAACGAAATATGCATAAACCATCAAATTTCTGTCCTATTAATGCAGCATTTAGTGGATTGCAGATGTTCATGAGGTAACACTAAGCCACAGAAACTCATCAACAGTGGACTTAACTGATGCTGTTTTGTTCATATTGTTCAAATTATTGTGGCTACCTCTTGACAATAATGCATAGAAGTCATCTCAGCTTTAAAAAAAATTACTACATTAATACAATTGCCAGAAGGTCCAAAATCATTTTGCACTGAAAACACACAATAAAATCACTTTTACTACCATGAAACAAGGAGCTGTTCACACACACCCATGTCGATTACAAAGTTCCAGTATCTGCATTGGTACAACATATGTTGTGGGTGGTCAGATTAATTGTTTTAAAGTGATGTGAGAGTGTTTTCAAAACCAATCTACTTTGACACTTAGATTTATATAATTAACACTTGTATCTTCATTATATTTCTGTACAAGCAGCATTTCAATATCCATCCACATATACAAGGAACATACATATTAAACCCAAGCCTGTTTCTCTTCGGACAGCATTACTTTTTCCCAAGTGCAAGTTCTTCCACCCAGTGAAATAATATGGTAAAAATGACATAATTTAGAACAGTGGATCAGAATGACATATTACTTTAAAAACGGAATGTAGTCTTCCAGGCATCACGTAATGCTACGTACATCAAAACAATTAATGAGTTAACCACTGGTTTACGAACAGCTGTCCTTCCTCCTGTAAATTGTGTTGGTATGAGTCTTCACAATACATATAATGTTACCTACCACAAATAATTAAGCAATATCTTAACCTGTTTCATGATAAATCGCTGTTTAGTTACATTCATTTCATCATGTATTTTGGAGGGAACAGCTACTTGGACACCAGCAGAATAGTTCACAGCAATGTTCAACATGTTCCAAAAGTCATGTTGCAAGCGTGCATACAAGTTTCATTTTGACTGGACTATCGTGTTAAGTTTTTTGTTCCTTAAGTACATGAAAAATTCCAAAATTTGTGGCTTTAATTTCCAGTTCCAGCAAGAAAATAACAGTTTCAGCTGACAGACGTGTGCATGTAGAACAAATGACTTGAAGTCAATAACAGGTAATGACAGTTTACTGTAAACACTTAGCACAAAAAATGCTAAATGATATTTTGTGTTTTTGTTTTATTTTAATTCAGAAATCAAAACCTGTAATACAGCATCCAGCTCAATTCACACCTTGCTCACAGAGTGTACACTAACAATCTATGCTAAATAGGTCACTTTTTTCACTATTGGACTGTTTGCCCTACAGTAAGTGACATCGCTGCTGCCTGGCAAGCAATGATACTGACCACTCTGCAGTGTTCAGTCCTCAGTTCAATATTAAAAAAACTCAGTATTTTCTGTTACATCGTGCTCTAATAAAGAGTGACATAAATTTCCACTAATTAAAGTAGTACAATTCTTATATTTCAGTACCTTCACTGTGCTTCCTGCTCTTCAGGCATGGCATCTAGTCATAACAGAATATGTACTGAGATTTGCATTATAGTGTAGAAATGAAGACACAGTAATAATGCTCAAATTGGGAAGTAATAGAAGTTGCATTTTGCATATGATGCTATGGTTGTGCTGTCTCATTCAATACATACCTGTGCTCTATTTTCAAGCAACCTACACATGTGCATACATATACCAGACATATCTATGAGCATTCCATGTCTGTCACAAACTGAAATTCCTTTTCCTTTGTTCAATTCTGAAGATATACTTTGTAGGGGAATGTTACTTAAATTTTGTAACTTTGATCACACTGGACAATTACAATTTGCCTTAGCTTAACAATGTAAAAAAAAAGTGGGTTTGGTTTCTCGTGCCTCCAAGAAAGCCTGCTTAACCTTTCTGTCTTTTGTCCTCCCAGTTAAGAGTGTATAATATATTTCTGAACTGCAGCACCAAGAGTAAAATTTTGTTACCCAGTAATGGGGCGATCATAGGAAGGTTGATTGATACATGGGATCTATGGCTTAACCTGGGCTCCAACCCACAGGAGGAGGAGGAGGTGTTCATTTACTTTGATCATTCAAACACGTGAGGATTTCAACCCATGAAGGGAAAAATTTGAGCACAGATCTGACTGGGTATACAATTCAGAACTGCTTGAATGAATCCCGCGATTACACCTTAAATCTCCAGTCCTCCCCCCATGGAAGTGAGTATCTACATTGTAAAGCATGTACTTAATGAAAAATTCTTTATGGAAAGTTACAGATACTAAGGAGATAAATGTTTCATATTCTTAACATATGTTTCATACAGTCAATTGCTGTTAAAAAATTCTAGCATATTTGATTTAGGGTACAGAAATTTAAGGCCTATGGACACTGAAACTGCCTGTATCGATAACAGTCCTGTATTGCCACAATCAACATACTGATTATTACAAATTTGTATCTAACATTTTGAAGTCCAAGCCCAAGTGAGCCTAGGGCTCTCCCAACTTTCTGCACAGCCCACATCCGAGAGCAGCTCAGATTTAAATGTTTATGTATGTATTGTAAAGTTAACAGCTTGAACTCGGGTTTGGGTTGCATGGAAAAATATGTCAAAAACGCCCAATTTTCTGGAACTGACAAAACACTAAAGTGCTGGAACTCAAAGTGTCAGGAGCAAACCAAAATCCCTACTTTTCATTCAGCTTTACTCAGCAATTCTGCCTGGTTTCATCATATATAATGAATATCTACAAATCTGCTTAAATAAATTAGAATCAGAATCCCTGGGCAATCAGGGATAGATTTTTGCTCAATACAATGGCTCAAGAGAATGGACTTCATGATATTACTTTTTACATCTTATATATGAAAATACAACAGGCAAAAAACAATGCCCAGTGCAATATTCTTATAATGAATGAACCACCGTCACATACATTTAGAGAATCTTAGTCAAGCTTTGATACAGAACACCCACATGTGGATCTAGCACACATTCCTTTTCTCTCAACCCAAGACAAACTACTGTGCTTACAGAACACAACTTTTATAATATCAGTATAGGGTATATTTCAAAGACAATTTTGTGTAATATTTGAATCAAACATACCACATTTTGACTTCTTATAAAAGTAAAGCAAGGAGGAGAGGGCAGATGCCTGACTTGTTTCTCCCCTACCAATGCCCACATCTGTATGCAAACACATTTTGAGAATGGTTACAATTTGTGCTTATCAAGTTGGAATCTTGAATTTCAAGATATGGCATATATGTAGACTGGTGAAGGCTGCTAAAACATGGGACCATTATGTCAAAATGAGGGTCCATCTTTATACGGCTGAGTTCACACTTCTTTCACAGAAAAAAATGGGTAGGTCATTTTTCAATACTGCATTACAGTCTACTTCTGAACAATATAAAATATTGGTATATCTGTCCAGTAGTGCTGCAAAACAGCACAATTCAAGATCTCCAATCCATTTCTTACCATATAATGCTGTCTGAATTTAAACCAGAAGAGCAGGTGTCTTCTATTACAATTATGTCATACAAAAAGGTTTTGTGGGTTGTGAATGGCAGCCCCTAGCACTACAGTAAGAGAGATGAGGATGTTCTATATGAAATGCTGGGAGAGAGATATGTAGGCAGGAGTGTTACTTAGAGACATCTCTCAACTTTCATCACTATCTGATGGCGGATCAATGGCAGTGTGCAATGTCACAGACACACCTCGATTCAAGCTTACTGCTGGGTAGAACACTCCATACAAGTCTTGGAATGCAATTGGACCCTGAAACAGAACATTTATCTCAGGAATGATCCACATTTCAATACTGAGTCTTTGTCAGTGACAAGTCCTTCTGTTTTGGTCTTATCAACTTCCATTGCCTCTGCTCACTCACTAAGACTGAAGCACTCATGAGAAGGATTGTGGCTGGAACAGAGTTCTTACAGCTTAATAACTGCTCTAAGGTCATATTATTCCACCTTCTCTCATCATGTAAGTCCCACTTTCAGATACAGCTGCAGATCAAACAAGGAACTATCTGAATAATCAAACAGTCTCTTATACTTTGGGGCATAATGTCCTTTCAGCATTCATTGCTCTTTCCCAATGACATGGGCACTGGGAAATTATATGCTAAATTCTGCAGTATTAGAATTCGTTTCACATTACTGGAGACATCCAACAGGCAGACTCCTGTAAGGTGATGATACAATGACAGATGGCAAAGTGGACCTACAGTTTAATGTGGGTTTTACACAAACCTGTGGCTCTTCATTCACATAGAAACTGAGCTGATGTCTGTCAAGGTCAAGAAGCACTCCAACAGTTGAGCCAGGTTGGATCCCTCCTTCTGAGCGCTGCTCATGAACACTCCCATGCATAAACCATGAGCGCTGCCTGTCTATGTACATACTCCAGCCTTTATCATCTTTGCCTGGAATATTTAAACCATGTCTTACCACACGTGCATTAAGTACATAATGGGAAAGCTACAATATCCAGCACTAGACAATCCATAAGGTTTTTAATAACCAGAAATTGACCAAGAGGCCTATTACATTACACTACTCCATCAACTGGCAGCACCCAGTACTGAGTTTGAGAGCTCAGCCATTCATTATTGACATATTGTTGGTTTCTTTCGATGATATACACAACATGCAAAGCAGGTAGTAATCAAAAAGGAATAGCATGTGCAGCAGCATAAACAGAACATGATAAAAGAGAAAAATTAAATGGTTAGACGCATCCATGAGGTTGCTAGGTACACTAAGAGAAACATTAAGTGTACAAGTCAAATATCCAAAAATTATAAATTTGGGCACCCTTTTTGTCCTGAAGATTTCAGATATGACACCCTTCACTGTATCTCTTTTTCAGAAGTTGAATGAGTATCAAAGAGACTGATTTTTAGGTTTTAAGCTAATATATATCACTAAAGGGTATGCAGCTTTATAAGAAAAAGCATACTTTGTACTTCCAATATCCATACAATTAATGGGAGGTGCATTTATTTCAACCTTATGTTCTTTAACCCTTAACCCGCTAACGAGGAAAATACGGTGAGCTCCTAATAATGCCAACAGATGGCAGATTGGATTTAACTCGGCGTTTAAAGGGCTAATTTCTGGTAGAATGGGAAGTTTTTAATATTCCTGGCAACATTGTCAAACTTTTTATGAAATTTCTTGGCTGAAGTGAACACTTCACACAATGTAATATTTGCACTGCATGTAGGCTATTGCCTACACACAATACATTTCAAGAGTTTTGCTTGTAGTGGCCCTGCCGTATTCTCGAATAGTCATTTGTGACACTGATGTCATGGAATTGCTTTGCTGGGTGTCAAGCCATGTGAAATTTAGAGAAGATTCTTCCAGTACCTCATTTAAATGCAAAGGTCTTTTGAGCCAGAAATTATCTCACAACCATGAAGATGATATGGTCTCTGAGAATGAGTTCTGTTATCACACAGTTATAAAAAGCTGCAGTCATTTATCTGCAATAGGGGCTGGCTCTGACTGAAGAGTTGACACTACTAGATATGTATCTGTAAAACATTTCAAACATCATCAATAAATTAAAACCTAAAAGTTGTTAAGAACAGTTGGCCTTTATCTGCTTTAGCAAACATCAAAACAAACACTGACATTCACAATAAGCAGTTTGATTACACGGTTCTGAGACACGCACAAATGAAACCTTGACTTATTCCATAATCCCTATTTCTTTTAATATTTCAGGAAAATAAAATCTTATATGCACTTCATTATGTGGGTATGCAAAACATATTGTTTTGTGTTTGGTTCTAATACAGACAGGTTATCTTTTACTCTCAAATTCACTGTTCATGGGTACATAGTGAATAGTTTGGAAAAGAAAAGTGCCCTAATCTGCAGGGTAAAGCAGTCCAAGAACCCCTTTTTTTAACTATTAGACCCCGAAGAAAAGGGCACAATGATCTTTTACAATGTCAGTAAATATTTTAAAACTTATAAGACTTAACATCCCATAAGACATGAATTTTCTGCAACAGTGATATGTGAACCTCAAATCTTGCAATGAGCAATCTACCTTGGCCCCCTCTACCTCAAAAACCTGTAAAAATACACTTTACAAAGCCCAATATAAACAAGCTTTGCTTCATGTCAATTCTTACCCAGCATCTGATCCTTGGCAACATCAAGGCGTGCAATGCCAAAGCTGGGATCAGTATCGGAGTCATATCTGTTGATTGAGAACTCCCAGTAATGAATACCACGTGAGAAGCCCACGCTGCCAAGGGCTACTCTGTGCTCATAACCCTCACACGATACTGTGCAGTTATCCTCCGAGAACTGGAGCTCAGGTGGACCAAGGCACGGGTCAAATGTGAACCAGGCCACTGCAACAAGACAGAATAAAATTTAATCATTACCGAGGCTTCCTGTTGAAGAACCAAATTCCTTTAAGAAGTCTCTAACCAGAGCACTTCATTTGGAGATATACTGACAATAAAATAAAATAAAATAAAATAAAATAAAATAAAATAAAATAAAATGTCCCTGTTTTTTTGGTTGTGTATTGTACATGTGAATAAATAACTAGTCCTGCTAAACTCAGTGTCAAGTTGGGTAGGCTGCAACAGCATTAATGATCTTGACTTGCGAGGTACCTGTCTGATTCTTGGCCAGTACCGCAATTAACCCTGGATGAAGTTCTTCACAGTGGACCAGGATAACACAGTCGGTATAGCGACTCGCTACGGGTTGTATGGTCCGGGGATCAAAACCCGGTGGGGGTTAGAATTTCCGCACTTATCCAGACTGGTTCTGGGGCCCACCCAGCCTCCTATAGAATGGGTACCGGGTCTTTTCCGGGGGTAAAGCGGCCGGGGCGTGGCGTTGACCATCCACCTCATCTAGCGCCGAGGTTAAAGGAAGAGTAGAGCTATACATCTATTCCCTCTCTGGGCATTTTTGGCCTGTTCTAGGGTGACCTTTACTTTGAGGTTATTCATGGTTTCCTTCTCAATCTATAACATCTTGTGCATGCTGTCACACAGTAACAAAACAATGTCAGCGTCGACAAAAGAACGCACGGAAAACAAGAGAACAAACTCCAAACCAACTGTGATTATCAGTATACCGAAATTAACAAATAAAGCTCTATGTTAAGGTGGCTGATCTCTTACCAATAAATAAACTGTACAGGGCAAATATTGTCTGTCTGTTGTACACACAGAGTGCACTTTCAGGCAAAACACACCCACACGAGCTACAAAACCATACACATTTGCACTGCTGAGCAGTAGGCGTTGATGCCTTCCACTCTGCAGTGGCACAGTGTAGCCCTATGTAGGTCATTTGACACCTCAACTTGCAGTGGAGGCACATTAAACAAATGAGAACAGACATTCTTTTCCAGGAAAAGCTTGGAAGGCAAATCCAGTAGTAACACTGCCAGTAGTAGTAGTAGTAGTAGAGGCAGTAACAGCAGCAGCAGCAGCAGCATTAGTAGTTGTAGTACTTGTAGTAGTAGTAAGAGGAGGAGACGAAGAGGCATAAATAACAAGTTTTGTTGAAAATGGTTATGTTATTTGAATAATTTAGTATGTAAGTTAAAAATCAAGAGATTTTATGGACAGGATTCCATAAAAGACGGACTCCTGCTGACTAGCTGAACGACCAACAACCTCTGTTCCACAAAGGAGCTGTGCTCCGTCTAGACGCCTAGCCAGAAAGCACGTCCGACAAGACTGTCAATGTCGACATAATTTGTTACTGGTCCACAACATCGGTATGGGCCTTTGGTTCAAGATTCCATAACCTCTTCTCTAAAATAAGTTTGCGCTTCAACGCGGCGAGTGTAGATGCCTCGTTTGAAAGTTAACTCCACTATGTTCGGTTTGTGTGGCAGTTTAAAGACACACATGTGGGTCAACACCTGAACCTGACAGTATCCCCTCACTTTAGCATAACACAGTTTTCGTTCAATAAAACGTTAAACATATATGACATCATCGCGTCACGTAATAGAAGTTAATAAATGGCCATTCAACTATCCGTAAATAATTGCACATTACTGCAGGAGAGAAACAACCCCACACCACCCCCAAATCACTCGCAACTTCTGATATAGCTTCTTTCTCGTCTCGTTTTCCCTACTACAGGATTAGAAATTGTCGTGTAGATCCCATGGAGGGGGTGAGGGAATGACAACACAGGGCAGTAATTTCCGTAATGGAACTCTGAATAGTCTATATGTATGCCATGGTAATGAGATTCTACCCCGGCCTACCCCCTGTCTTCCTGCATGCACTACCGCATTGTTGTTTTCACTCAAAAGAGTGGGATCCGGAGTGTTGATGATAGACGGCTTCAATCGCGCTCACCATTAAGATTGATTCACTAATGCGGAAAATATTCACCACCACAGCAGTCAACTTGCTGTGGAAAATGCACACAATTTAGCAGCAATATCTGGAGCAGGGGTCTCAAACAGACGGCCCGAGGCTGCATTATTCTGACTGTAGAATTTTACTCGGTTCAGAGTCGAGGAATTTTTTTTTGTAACAGAAAACATCGAAAATGTCTTGCGTCACGGGCAAGAAGAGCTCAAAAATGTTTGATACGTCAGCAAATATCACTAAATGGATGAAAACGAAATAAAATGTTAAATTAAACAATTATAATATATACAACGCACAGATATCAGTTTAGTCACTAAATTATACAACATTCCAAATGGCGTATCCAATTTTAAACAATATACTTAAATCCGTTATTGTTTACTCACCTCCATCTAGCGCCGAGGTTAAGAATGAATGGAGCTCTACCACTACTTCCCCTCTATGCCTTCATGGCGTGGCGTTGACAAGGACAACTTTACCTTGTACTTTATTGTTTAAGATGACCTGTGTGTAGTCTGAAATGCAACACTCGTTCGACAGGACAGCGATTTGTGTTGGACACCGCTGATCTACTTAGTGCTTAAACAGCTAATGAAGAACAGGACTTCATCTTGCCGAAAAGCATTTTTAAAAATTTTGCCAAGAATTTACGATGAATATTTTCCGTTACTAAAAAACAGGCCAGCCCCCTGAACCTGTGGTTCTAACAACTCCATTAAAGCAGTACTCACATTCGACACACACGCATACCCACACGACGTTGGTTCGTCTCTATTTTATCAGGCAATTAACACTACATTCTGCACATTGTTGTCGATGCCTCGAATATATACTGTTGAATAAACAGAACACGCAAGATAAGTTGTGGAATTTTATCCTTAGTTACGCTTAAAAGCAGGGCTTACATTAGGCAACTGTTTGACTTAGACCTACACAGAGCATCAGCATTTTTAAATTGCAATAAAACAAGTAAAACTCCGTGCTTATTTGTTCTTATCATTTTATTCTTTGGCTACAGAAAAGCATCCCACTCTATCACATTATCACGGAAGAACTGCCTTGTTGTTGTGCTTTTATGGAACGCGTCCAAGATGTTAACTGGAGTAAAATTTTACTTGTGAACCAAAAACATTTACTAACTTAGTTTTAGGTTACACATGCAGTCCATGCTATGCACACGTGCACGGTCTAGGGACGATGTCGGTATAACAACTGGCTACGGGTTGAAGGATCCGGGGATCGAAACGCGGTGGGGGCGAGATTCTCCGTAACCGTCCACGCTATCGGGGTCTCTTTCCAGGCAGTAAAGTGGTCGGGGTCCAGAATGGGTACACACAGACCTCTACATTCCCTCTGTTCCTGCGGGACAATCTGTATCTTTGGGTTATGACTATTTATTCCCTGCAGGGCATTTTCGACCCTGTTAAGACTCTAGAAAGGAAACCTAAAGCAAACTTCATAATCTACTATACGGAAATTATCAGACAGACTTTTTAAAGAAGTTTTTCGAAATTATAATGATACTTGCAAAACGCCACCTGAAGTAACTAGACAGTCTACAACGAGTTTTCCCTGCGTCGAAATGGAAGACAGAAGACATTTACTGCATAACATCAGTAACGGCGTTCAATTTATAAAGCTTAAACATGCTGGTAATTTGGCTTGCCAGCCAGAAAGTTGCCCATGCCTGCTCGAGACAAAAGAAACCAAGGAGAATGACAGTAGAAAGATATCAGGCAGCCACCGTCTGTCATTTTCTTCGCTGGGCTCAGTACGACATGAGAGTGCGGAAATCCAGCTTGGTAGACTAAAATGTCGAGCCCTTTACGACACTGGCGTGCGTAAATCACGCTCCAGTAGACTGAAATGTCGGGTGAAGCTCTACATTTGCAGCCGCAAATCATTCTTCGATAGCCTACAACGTCGAGGCCAGTGTAACCTTTACGTAGGAAAACTTCTCGGTAGGCTACACTACCAGGCTCAGAAAGAAATTTGCGGAAATAGCCCATCGTTCCACTGTCAAATTCAATTCAAAGTTTTCGAAACTCAGCGTAAAATCTAGAGGAAGTTGGTCCACCCGAAACGCCAGGAAATTTCCGCCAATCTAAAACGCGTTACTTTATAGAATGAGATAATTTTCGAATAGGTCTGTCTTTGCTGCATCACAGCAAGTCTGAATCGATTTGATTAATGTGCCCACAGCCTTAAGCAAATCGCTTCAAAATGTGGGTGCTCTAACATTTCGTACAAGGGCAGCAGGGGACTTTTAAAAGAAACATACGTTATTGCCATTACCTGTGTAACCAAACTTAAGTTCGACGAATTTCGGGAACTCTGAGGTACCCGAATAAAATGTACCCACAACTCAAAAGGGGGGGGGGGGCCGGCGGCAGGGAAAAAATATATAGATATATTCACATTGAATACACATTAACGAAGAATGTATTCTTATTCATCGTACCATTCAGTACATAACAGCTGTGAGTTTCTAAACTAAGGGTGCCAAATGTTCTGTAAAGAGAAATCCACCCTCCCTCACATTCCACTCATGTCACAGTCCCGAGCAACACCACAAAGCGAAACTTCCTGCAACCATTACTTCTCCCTCAAATTTTATTTTAGTCAACACTCCCATTTCTCTGCAGTTCTTGTTTCGTCATCATTTAACCCTCCTTTGACTTCCGATTTCCTTCATCCCCCAACGTTGGAGGGTGGTTGGATTTGGTTTGCCAGAGGCGTACAGGGAAGATGGCGGTGAAGAGAGATGGGTTTAGTTCTGGAGAATTGGAGGGCTGTGAGTGTCAGCAACCCTTATCCAACGAATCCAGCCTCGGGGGGTCCGGCACAGAGTTCATCCTATGACAACCTTATTCTCGCCAATTATACCATGATACCGTCTTTTGGAGGAACAAGAGAGAGACTGACGAAGAAATATCATCAGTTGGACTCTGACGTCATGTAAACGGGCTGCCCATCTGACGACCCGCAACCCAAATCCAGTTTATGATCTGACTTAAACTCTTCGTAAGCTCAAATGTAACTACAATGTATGGATGGGAAATTTGATTTTATGTTAGCGTCACACACACACACACACACACACACACACAAACTTGCTATTTTGTATGGGAGGGTAAAACTTCGCCTGTTCCCCTAAATCCAGCATCTCTGAACTTCTTGTCAGTCGAAGAATAGCCTTAAGGAAGTCTTCAAGTGCAATACTTATCAGTTTTCACTCAACGGCGAATTACTTGTATTTCAAACTACATCAACAAATCCTTTTACTCCTTGTGGAGCATAGGGCATCCACGAAGAGCTTCCAGGCATTGCGGTCTCCAACTATCCCCTTGACCTCG
>Ga0123357_10006675_pt1 | contig 14141 bp, 21 predicted proteins | sample TergutEmb28metaG_FD_89873 | JGI IMG/M metagenome (GOLD analysis project Ga0123357, IMG submission 89873) | Embiratermes neotenicus P4 segment gut microbial communities from Petit-Saut dam, French Guiana - Emb289 P4 | ecosystem: Host-associated > Arthropoda: Insects > Digestive system > Gut ... | reverse complement strand
TGATATTAATATCACCTGGCGCAACAGGGACGAGAAATCGTTCCTGTCTTTTTATGTTTCCTATACTATAATACCATTCGGAATATGTATTTGTCAAGATGTTTTTTCTTAAATTAAAAAAATTTTCTTAAAACAGGAAAATTGCTGTTGACAAAATATACTAAACGTATTATAATAGATTATATAAAATTGCCCGAAAGGCGGAAATATACATGAAAACAAAAAAGCAAGAAGAATTGATAAACTCGTTTATATCGTCTTTATCACCATTCGGAGACGAAATCGGACCGGTATATAAAGAAATTATAATGTATTTATCAGAGGTTGGTTATAATCCGTACAAACAACGGTCATACATAGTATTCAAACATGACCTGCACAACAAGCAGATGGCGAAAACGGGAATAAGAATCAACAAAGACAAATCGCCGTTTTTCGCTTTGAGATTTTCGGCATGTAGAGGGTATTCGCAAAGATTCGCTGATATTGTCAGAATGGCGGTTTCCGCAGACGATTTTTCCGAAGCGAACTGTTTAAGCGGCAAATGCGGTTATTGCGCGGGCGAGCCAGATACGCACGTATATAAATACACGCTGCCAAGCGGCGAAATCAAATCGCATTGCGGCGCGGTCGCGCTTGAAATACCCGATATTACGGCGAAAGATATATGCGAAATCAAGAAGCTCATCAAGGAAGAACATGAATATCTGTTAAAACATCAGGCGAGCGTATTAGAATAACATGGAGGAAGAGCATAAATGGTATCAGATAATTTATTGGGATTTGCGTCGAAAAACTATAATTTCAACAGGAGTACATTGTATTTTATCAGTGAATCGACAAACCAAATATATATGTTTAATAAAGATAACAAAGGATATATACTGCGGTTTTCACAGCGTCCCGCGGAACATATACATCAAATCAGAGCAGAAATGGACTGGCTGTATTATCTCTCGAGAAATGGCATAAACGTATCACTGCCGTTGAAAGCCAAAAACGGAGAACTTGCCGTTTCAACGCAGGATAACGGCGAAAACTGGGTTATCACGTCCTTTGAGATGGTGAGCGGCACGTTCTGGGATAAAAACGACCCGAAACGGTGGAATGAAAAAATATTTTTCAACTGGGGAAAGGTCATGGGCGATATGCACCGTCTGACAAAAGATTATATCCCCGCAAACAAAGACGATACGAGGGGCATATTTAATGGCAGATTTTCGCTCATGGACAGTGTAAAATTATGTCCTTCGGTAAATAAAATTACAGAAGAATTAATCAGCGAAATGATGGCTTTACCGAAAGACCGTGATTCATACGGATTGATTCACAATGATATGCACCCGTGGAACTTCTATATCGATGGAGAAAAAATCAATGTGTTTGACTTTGACGATAGCCTGTACGGCTGGTTTGCCCTTGACATAGGTATCGCGCTCTATCATGGTTTGTGGTGGGGACGAAAAAACGACGCCGGAAACGATTTCACGAATGCAATCGTCGAAAACTTTTTGAAAGGGTATTTATCATCAAATCAACTAAGCGATTTTTGGCTTACGAAAACACCGATGTTCATGAAATTTCGGCAGATATGCAAGTTCAGTTGGTTTTACAACCCTGAAAACGAAGACGAACATCAGAAAGAGCGGATATATAACATAGAAAATGATATTTTGTTTACCGGCTGTGGGCTAAAATCGTTGTACGGTATTATTGAAAATGCAAAAAATTAATTTTAATCGGAGGATTTAAAAATGGTTACAAAAATAATTCTTGTACACTTTTTAAATAAAGAAGTATTTGAAACTATCAGGGAACGGCTTAACAATTCATCGAATACTGATAAAAATAAAAATCCATCCTATACGTTTTATTATGAACCTATAATCGAAATCGGTTTATGGGAAATCGACAGGAAAAAGCCGGTTCATACATATATCATGCAAACGACATTTGACTGTACGAAACGGGAGTCTGAAGCGAATTTCTATAATTGGGCTACGGAATTATATCAAGAAAAATTTTCTGTGCATGATATTTCAGGCTTCCCCTCATACGACCAATTCATATGCGATTACGCCGAATATGAAATATGTCTTTCTGTTGACGACTCGGACAAGGCTCTCGCCAAAATAACATCGAAAGGAAACTGGCTGCCCGAACATTAGACAAGACAAAGTGGGATAACTATAAACGGAAATTCGGGCAAAATAATTTATATTTTTCAAAAGGAGGAAAATCGCATTTCATAGTCCGTGCCTGCTGCGACGGGACATTGCTGAAGAAAAAGTGCAGTGACCCGGAGAAAATCCGCGTGAACGGCGTTGAGCCCGAATATGTTTTAGACCCGGAAACTGAAGAACTTTTCATAAGCCAGTGGAAAGTCAAAATCATGTCAACCAACCGCTTCAATAAATCAATCTATACTCCGGAAGATATTAAAAAGGTTCTATCGGACAAATATAATACGGTTGCGTCAGAGTTCATCGCTTTGGCTGAAAAGTATGACTTGAAAAATGATGTGAAATACACGCCGGCAAAAAAATTGTGGAAATGCGTTTATACCCTGAAAAAATCGAAACGCGTAATATTCACTGTTTTCGCTTCTCCCGAAGAACTCAGACTCAAGGCAAACTTGTTCAACATAGATAAGTATTTATCAGTTTATACCCTTACGGACACAATAAAGCATCAGTTGTTGAATAATTGCTGGGATTGCGGAGACTGCCACGGAAACTGCCGTAAGGGTGTAAGATTTAAGCTGGACGGGCAGTCATACTATAAATGTATCGGCGGGGCGTTCACTTTTATTAATCTTGATGCCGCGGATTTCCGTAAAATTGTCGAATTAACCGAATTGGAATTAAAGGAGAATGAATTATGATGATTCATACAGTCTGTCTTGAATCTTTCGTCCCGCATGGGAAAATTACTTTAAATACAAGGAATAACGAACTGCACATGACAGGCAACATAGATTACGGCGCGTATATAGAATTGCCCGGCAAATTCAAATTGCCTTTCCGAATCGATATGACCGCGAAAATAGATTCGCCTGCCTTGATACTGATGATTGGCGGCGGATATATAAACTTAAATACTGGCGGTATGGACAACCGCAGAATGATGTCTATCATCGGCGGCGAGACAAAGCCGAATATACATAAGTTCGACAACATGGTTCCGCTGAACGAATATTTCGACATTTCCGTTATATACGGACGTAAAGCAATGCAGCTTATCATTAACGGCGAGGAGCGGTATTTAAATAAAAAAGACATATATATGAAGTCGCCGCTGACCGATACAGATTTCAAAAACGGGTTCGGGTTCAAGCTCGCCTGTCATAAACGCACGGAAGTGTTCATCAAGTCGCTGATAATCACCGAATACGATGACGAGCCGGATTTCCCCATGTTGCCGAAAAAAGACGCGAATTACGCCCCATCGCTGACCCCGTCGGATAAGCCTACACTTGATGATTGCATAAAAGACTTATCGCAGAATTTAAAAGATAAAATTTATGAAATGGATAAACTCCTGCGCGATTTAAAATTCAAGAGAATCATTGAAGGCGGTTATCCTGAAAGCAAGGTTACATATATTTTATCGAAAGTTGTTTCATATAACTCTTAAAGAGCAAATTTGAAAAACTGCACAAAATAAGAACGTAGATTCTGCACACCCACAGAAAAAGACGAAGCAAATGCCATAACTATAACGTAGAAAAAATGTGCAAGCGAAAGAATCATCAGAAATCTGTCAATAGCTTTTGTGGAACGAATCATAAATTTGTCTAAACCGAAATAGTGTTTCATCTGTTTGAAAAAGACCTCAATCTGCCAACGATGAGCATAATGATTCAAAATATCTTCATCATTCAGCGATGTATCGGTACAAATGAAAGCGCGAAGCGCGTTTTTGACTCCGAAACTATCTTGTGGATAGGTAATAAGCGCGACAACATCATTAATCTTGTTGAGATTTCCAACGTAACGGTACACCCAATACTTCTCTTGATTGTTCGCTAACGAGGCGAAATTTATCTATAGAAGTATTGGCGGCAAACTCCGAAATCGGAATACGTTTTTCATCAGGGTAGATGATTCTGTTGGTCTTGAGAGTACCGATTACAGTATAATTTTTGGCTCTGAACGCGCTGACTGTTTTTGCATTTGTATACCAACTGTCAAACAATGCGTAAGTTTCGGTAACAGCGGCAGGTAAAGAAACAATCAGGTCTAATGTCATCTCTATCTTGGAGCGTTTTGCCTTGTCATACCGCGAAAGCTCATAGCAGAGCGACAAATCGCCGCAACTAACTGTTGAAGCAAATATTTGATGTCCGAACACATATCCCCCACTCAAGTGTGAGTAGTGCCACCCTGTACCCTCTGTTGGGCGTTGCGCTTTTGATGACGGTTGTTTCTTCTCGCTGATTGTATCGTTAATTTTCAAATATATCGGACTACCACTCTTTTCCGATGTTTCTTTCATACTTTTCAGAACGTTTTGGCGGTGAGCTTTTGATACTTTCGCTTCATTCCATTTGCCGTTTTTCAGAAAATGACCGATTGTTGTTCGGTGTACTTCACTATATTCGGCGTAGTCACTTGTCTTTCCTGTATTTCCTTTTGTCCCAGACGCTTCTATTATATCTGCTATTCGTCTTTGGGCTACGCTATTCAAAAAATCGAATCCATTTTCGTATAGGAACTTGTTTATTTTCTCTTTTGGTGTTATAATGTTTTCCATAAGGCTTCTCCTTTGTGTGCTTTTTGTATCGTGGAATTTACATTATATCACACGCTGGCGAACGCCCTATTTACTTTTTTTGTGCATTTTATATATTTATTTTTATTCTTGCTCTTTTAGAGTAATATAAGATAAAAATTTCGCATAATTTATTGACCCATTGGACGATGTCGCTTCGCGGAAATTATGTCGGCGATTTCAATAATAAAATTTTAAACAAATTGGCAGAAACCGACTCCGGTTTTGCCGACGAAATATTTTTGAGGGCGAAAGACTGCACAGGGTGCAACGGCAAAAGTAACGGTCAGGGCTGCATGAATAATAATATAATCGAATATAACGGCAAAAAGAAAATAAACTGCGCGCTTATCGTGCAGTTCAAGATGATTCCGCCCGATTTCGACGATGTTAAAAAAGTAATAAATACGATTGTTGCATTGCAGTAAAGAATTATTATTGACTAAATTGCTTAAAGTTTCTTTTCAGCTAAAAAATAAATCGTGGAAAGGATAGTTTATCATGGAATTACATGAAAGGTTGAAATCGTTACGTGAAAACAACAAGCTGACTAAAACGGAACTAATCAAACGGCTGAAAATTCCGTACACCACGTACAACAACTGGGAGATAAACGCAAGCAAGCCGCAGATACCGGACTTATGTATGCTCGCGGACTTCTACAATGTCACCGTGGACTATCTCGTCGGACACAGTGTAAAGGAAATACCCGTTACAGAAACACAGGCACTAATGTACAAGTATAACGGATTATCCTATAAGGAACGCAGACTTGTGAACATATTGATAGACAGTATAACTATAGTCAACGGCGAAGATGAATTACCCAACATAAACGCGGTTATATCCGCAGTTCCGCTGACGCGCAAAATCCCATTGTTCAGCCAGCCTGCGTCTGCGGGAGTCGGCGTATATCTCGAAGATACGGACGCTGAAACGCTGAACATTCTGAATATGCCGGACTACCGTGAGGCAGACATGGCAATCCGAGTGAACGGCGACAGTATGACGCCCGAATATAACGACGGCGATATTGTGCTTGTGAGCCAGCAGCCGAGCGTGGATATAGGTGAAATAGGCATATTCATATATAATGGCGAGGGTTATATCAAGAGGCTTGAAAAAGACGGGCTTGTATCGTTGAATCCGAAGTACAAGACCATAAAGATAAATGAGTTAGGTTCTTTCAAGACGGTAGGCAAAGTCTTATGCGTTGTTTAAATAGATTGAAATTTCGCCCCAAAAATATATAAAATAAAGGAGTTTATTTATGAAGTTTGGCGGAGTATGTATAACAACCGATGACGCGCCCCGTCTCGCGGAGTTTTACAAAATTGTCCTGCAAGAGGAGCCGGTTATCGAGGGCAGTCATTACGGATTCGGTAATCTTGCCATTTGGAATCCGGGCGGCGTAAAAGTGGCAAAAGAGAAAAATATATGGCTGCAATGCTTTGATGTGAATATTTATGCGTTATATGAGCGGTTGTTACGGGAAATTCCGGAAATAGAGATAATCACGCCGCCCGAGCGGAAGCCGTGGGGAGCGTATTCGTTTTGGTTCCGTGACCCTGACGGCAACAAGATTGCCGTTGCGCAAGAATAGCTAAAAGCAACAATATTATTTTATCATAAAAAGATTTTATAGGCAGATTGGAGTTAATTGAATGTTGGATCTAAACTGGGAACGTTCGCCGATTTTAGATATAAAGATTGATAAAGTGAAAAACATATTTACCGGATACGACAAAACATTAAATATTTCAGATTTTAATGCGATTCAGCTTGGATGTAAAAATAGCAACTTTGTTGTTTGTACAAACAAAGGCAAATTCTTATTAAGAATAACTGACATAGCTGACCTTAATAACGAAATTATTGCTTACGAATTGATGAAAGGTAATATAAATATTCCAAACTTATTATTTCACACCACAAAACATAACGCAAATATTTTTATATACCAATATATTAACGGAGTTTCCTTACAAAAGGTAATTATTGAAAGCAATCAATGTGACACTTCATTGTTGGAGCAAGTAGCTAAAACATCTGCTGTCATACACAATACCCCAAAAGAAAAAACCGTAGGACTTGCAGAATTTGACGTGCCACCCTTTGAGATGTGGTATCAATCTTTTTTAGATAAGCCAACGGTAAAAGCGGTAATAGGCGAAGAAATGCGTGAAAGGATACAACGATTGGTTTTGGACAAACGAAAATTCATATCAGAAATTGATAGCTATAAGTCATTTATTCATAACGATTTTCGTCCTGCAAATATGCTTGTTGATGAACATAATCAAGTGTTTTTTGTTGACTGGGAAGGCGCATGGTGGGGGCATTCTATTGCTGATATAGGCACATTTTTAAGGTATCGCAAGTTTTTCAATGATACTCATATTAGTTTATTTGAGCGAATCTATAATACATTCGCGAATAAAAGGTTACCTGATAATTGGATTGAGTTATCCTTATTCAGAGATTTAGTTAATCCGTTATCACTACTGTCACCAGAAGCACCTTACAGAAATGCAGATTTAATCGCCATAATAAAAGACACATTAGTTTATTGGGGTTATTGATATTATGTACAGTTTAAGCATCATATTCATTAAAACATACAAAAATTAAATTAAACATACAAAAAATATATTAACGGAGGGAAAAACATGAGCACGCCGGCAATCGTAACATACCAAATACACCAGGACGAGTTCTCTTTTCTGGGCATCGAAAATATCGTTACGGAATCATCGGATTTCGGCTATTTCTGGGACAACTTTTTCAAAATGGGCGGATATGATAAAATCAATCCGTATGCGACAGACCCCAAACCTATAAACGTATGGTACACAAACAACGCAGGGGAAAAAATCTACTTTCAGGGTTTGATGGTAATAAATAACGTAGACAAAATTCCCGACGGCTACACGCTGGCACAATTCCCGGCGAGCGATTTTCTTGTCGTAACCTATGAATGGGTACCCAGTCAGGATTTTCAAATGATGTACGAAATAAACGGGGGCTGGAAATACATTGAAACAATACAGATACCGGACGGATATGTCAGGTATGACGTAGTAGGCAGCCCGATAACTGTCATCGAAAAAGAAAACACGGATACAATCGACGGCAGCAGATATGAGTTTTGGGTGCCGATTAAAAAAAGTTGAGGATAATAAAAATGCCGATAAATGAAAAAATCATGCAATCCTATCAGCAACAGAAGGACGGCAGACGGAGAATCGAAGACTATATTCCAGAATACCTTGACGGCGATATGCGGAAGAATATGCTGGATTTCGCCGCGTGGCTGCGGGCGAATAAAATGTCGCCCGGCTGGGCGGGGTTCGCGAACGCGTGGAAGTCCGCCAATAAGGGCAAAACCATTTGCTATATGCACCTTGGCTCAGGTGGAGCGTCAAACATAAAGGATGTGAAGTTCGTTGTAGCCGCATTCCTTGAAAATATCGGAAAGTATGAGGAAACGATCATCAGCGAAGGGTTGCAGAGCCTTCTTTTGGACAATGTTTTCTACTGTGTGCAGAAACCGCCGGAATCGTTTCCGCCGGAGGAGTCGAGGCATTACGCTTTGACTTACCCGTGCAATATTTGGGGCTGCGCTCCGGGGAAAGATATATCTATTTGCGGCAGGGAGCTGACAAATATCTGCCGTAACGGCAACCGCCAGCATTTTTGGTTCCATGACCCGAACGGGGCGACATTAGGCTGTATAAAACGGCTTCTGGAATTGGAGAAAAAGGCAAGAGAATAAGATAATATTAAAAAAATGTATGAATATATTGATATACTAAATTCTATACTATTCGTTTATTTCGCTTCGATAATCTGATAATTTTTCCTGATATGCTTCTGTTTTATGAAACCCGCATGATTTGAATTCATAGCACCAACCGCGATATATGCAGTCAGGGACGCATACATTATACAGTTCCGGCTCCGAATCTTTGATCTGCTCTAATACTAACTGCCATGCTTCCCTCGTTTCTTCTGCGGCTAACCGGCACAGCCTTTTCCTCGAAATATTTATGAATGCCTGTGTATTTGCCTCAAACTCATGCTCGATCAGATTATCCTGCGGCAAATCATCCCTGTCTATTTTTGTACGGTCTGATCTTTGGGTGCGCACCCAGTGTTCGATTCCGATCTTGTGCCGGACAAAATGAATCGAGACCCATGATTTGATGTCATACCATTTACATTTTATGATGTGCTGTCTGATAGGCGAGTGTTCGCAAAGTAACATTCGCCTTTTCCATTTAGACGACGGCTCTTTTTCACCCGCTTCCATATGTATAGTCGTATTTGCCGAATCGGCTACTTCTCTCCAAGTACCTTTGATACCTAATAATTTTGCTCTCATAAGTTTTACCTCGTGTTATCAATAAATAAGTTTCTTTGCGCTTTCAAGCGTTGTATAATACGCTCTCCGTCATCGTTTAATTTGAAGAATGACACGCCGCCGGTTAATCCCGAATATTTTAAACGGCTGGATTTCTTCTCCAAGCCACACGGACTGCCAAACGCTCAAGGTAACGCCGTGTGAAACGAGTATGATATTTTCCGTTTTGTCCATGATAATATCACTGCATAAATCCGATACGCGGTGTCCAATTATCGGATAATCACTGATGAGACTATCTCTTTTTCCACGAATTCATAGACTTTCTCCGACCAGTCCCATAAGCCAAGACCATTTTGCGGGAAATAATATACTTTATCGGCTATTTCCGGTTGAATCAGTTCTTTTATTTCATTTCTGTAATGTTCCGGTATTATGCAGGCATACATATAATCAGACAATACCAGCTCGTCTTTGATTTTCGCCGGATGATAACCGTCAAACACATATCCGGGGTGCCGGACTATATCTTAATACCGAAATAAAATCGGATACCGGGAGATAAATTTTTCTCTAATTCTTCCACGAATGCCTCATAACTTAGGTTTCCATTGAGATTCCTTTCCATAACAAGCCGGTCTCCGGCTTGACAATTACCCCAAGCAAACATAATATAATCGAAATAATCAGCCGGATCTCCGGCTGCGTTTCGCTCATCACGTACAAGCTCATCAGCGGTTTTGCCGAACGCTTTCACAGCCGACAACAGCTTTCCGCTTGCCAGGATTTTCTTTGCGTTTTCAAGCGTTGCGGTTATCTGCTATGTTCACTTGCATAATGTTACTCTTTTTATTTTACTTAAGGTATGGATTCCTCATCTTTTCGTCATTGAGTGTGGTATTGTCCCCATGACCCGGATATATCGTATAGTTTTCGTTGAGGGATTTTAATTTTTGTAACGATTCCATCAAAGCGTTGTAATTTCCGCCATAAAAATCATAACGATCAATGCCGCCCGTAAACAGCGTGTCTCCGCTGAACATGACTTTTTCGTTCTCGCATATAAAGCAGCATGAACCTTTCGTGTGTCCCGGAGTATGAATAACCTTGAGAGATATGGCACCGAAAGTCAGAATATCGTTTTCTTTCAATTTAATATCTGCCGAAACCGTTCCGCCATTTTCCAATGAAGTCATACTTTTTTCAGGGTTTTCAAGATATTCGGTTTCAAGCTCATGGACGGCTATTTTCGCGCCGGTTTTTTCTTTGAGCGCATTTGCCGCCGAGTATATGGTCGAAATGCCCGTGAGTCAAGATAATATATTCAAGCGATAGTTCCTTTGATTCGATTACATTCATAATTTCATCATCGTATTTGGGAGCGTCAATGAGACAGGCTTTCCTTGAGTTTTCATCATAAATCAAATAACAATTTGCGTCGCATACGCCTAAGCCTGTCCGTCCAAATATAACTTTTTTCATACACTATTCCTCCGTATCAATATACCTTTCATATATTCGCTTTTGTTATGACTTTCAAAAATAAGCCGTTTTTCATCCTCACTGCACCCGATGAGGATTTTGATTTCGCTGTCCCTTTTTAATAAATCCACCGTGCAAATAACAGCGTCGATATAGTTTCCGTTCGTGCCTTTCCATACATCAATACCGCTGCCATCCATTGATGATGTATTTTCGAGATAACCATAGTCGAGAGGATATATGGAGTCTGGGTATTTCGGGTGACGGCTGCCTTTTGGGCGGTCGATTATTATTTTCGATTCTGATACGAGTTTGTCAAGTGCCAGCCAAAAAGCATTTTCTTCAACGGCATTATTTATAACACCCAGAATAAAGTCTGTTTTTGAGTTCGTATAAAGAACTCTGTCGCCATTCACTTCCTCAATCAGCTTTATCTTTAATTTGCCGTATTCGGCGGCAATATTTTTGTCGTTGAGCAAAGAGTTTCTAAATATAGTCTGACGGTGGTTTTCCTCGCTGTCTTTTGGATATACATAAAAGTGATAATTCATGAAATCATCGGGTATCAGCCGCTTGAACACTTCGCGTTCTTTTATGCCGCCGTCGCCTTCATGCTGAAAACCAACCTTTTCAAGACGCTCTACAATCTCCGGGAAAATATCGTACGATTCCATAACCGCGACAATATCTATAATGGGTTTGGCGCACAATCCCGGAACCGAAGTACTGCCTACGTGCTTGATTTCAAGCACTAAATCGCCGATTTGCCCCATTAAATAATCGCGTATGCGTTCAAATTCGTTTTTCCAGTTCGGGTCATACGGCACTACAATCAATGTATTTTCTAATTTTGGCATTAAACAACCCCGCTTTCTAAAATACTAAATGTTCCATTTTCGCAGTCAATTTCCGCCATAGCGCCGAAAGGCAATGTGCATATCGGCGAAGTGTGCCCGAACGGCAGATTGAAAAGAACAGGCAAATCAGGTAGGTTCAGTTTTTTCGTTGTCTTTAATAACGCATTTCTGTAATCATAGTTTTCTGGATATTCGTTGAAACGCCCTATAATTACTCCTTTTATGTTTCGCGTAATATCTTTTTCGGCAAGACACATGAAAAACTCGGCAAAATCGTCCGGAGATACGCACTCGACAATATCTTCAAAAAATAAAATGTTCCCGTTTTCATATAACGGTTCTGTCAAGCCGGCACTTTCTATTATTGCAAAATTAGTTTTATCGACGCCGAACAATCGTCCGGTGACTCTGCCGAAACCTTGTAAGCATTCATAGCCGGCGTGAGGATGATATTGTTTGACTTGGTTCGGATTTGCATATTCCGTCTCATCGCAGGTAAACTTGTCCGGCGGTGCGATACAGCCAATGGGTTGATTGTCAAACAGTACCTTTTTCAGCCAGTACCGGCTGTATGGGTGTAATCCCTGCGGTTCGGCAATGGTGGTCAGTAAATTCGCGCCATAGAAAGTGGTAAGCCCCGCTTTAAGGCACATCAGATGGATATTCAATATGTCCGAATACCCGATGAATACTTTCGGATTGTTTTGTATCACGTCAAAGTCGATATATGGAAGCAGGCGTATACTATCGTTTCCGCCGATATTGGCGATGATCCCTTTGACGGACGGGTCGGCGAAAGCCGTCATCAAATCCTCGGCACGTGATTCCGGGTGATTTCGGATATAGTCCTCGCTCTCAAGGGAATGAGGCATAGCCACGGCTTCCAAGCCGAATTCGCTTTTCAGGCGTAAAACGCCCAAGTCATAACGCCAACGCATATCCGGCTCGCCGGCGCATCCCCAAGCGAGAGATACAGTTGCAATCTTATCTCCGGGGTTCAATTTCAGCGGTTTAATCAGGGTCATACGCCAATTCCTTTCTCATCTGCTCAATAAACCACAGATATTCCTCATAGCTTTCATACGGCGCAGGTTCGCTCACCCGGTAATCAATCGGCGCGCTCGGAAAGTCATCGTCGAGATAACGCGGAAATAAATGTATATGCAAATGCGCGCCAGAGTTCGCGTGCATTTCGTAATTTATTTTTACCGCGCCGGTCACTTTGCGGAGTGCTCTCCCGACACGTTGAACTTCGTTTATGAACGCGGCTGCGTCCGTTTCCGGCATATCTTCAAAATGAAAATAGTGTTCCATAGGCATGACATACAATTTGCCAAACAAACGTCCCTGACCGGGATATTCGCCGCCGACACAGATTTTATCGGTCAGTACAATGTCGATTTGACCGTCGGGCATAGGCTCGTCGTTACAAGCCGGGCAAAATTCTTTTTGCGACTTCCTGATAAAATCGGGGTAACGGTAATGGAAACTTCCGCCGCGCTTTTCGCTCGAAGCAGGGCGTTTCATCTCACATCGAGAAAGTCCATCATGTGTAAACGGCTTTTCTTCGGTAAATCCATATTTCTTGTATAGAGCTCTCGCCGCCGTTCCCTGCGGACAATCCGCACAAAAAGTATTTACGGTAATATCTTTATTGGTATCAAGCTGTCGTAAAGCGGTTTTCAGCAAACGGTTACCTGCGCCTCTGCCGCGGTGCTTCTCCGATACGGCAAACCATGAAATGCTGTTTCGATTCCTTGAAAAACTGATGAAACCCATATTGTCTCCGCTCATATAATCCACAGCGGTCAATACTTTATACTCGTTTACCGCTCTTTGGCAGCCGGCGACAAACTCAGGGTCTGTCCCCATATCAGCCGGATGCTGAAATATCGGCGATACTTCTGTAGCCAAAGCGTACCACGCAGGTAAATCATTTTCATTCGCCCACCGTATCAACATTTTTTGCCTCATTCCATTCTGTTATTAATTGTTCAATGTATATTCCACATGAAAATCTTGCAGATACCATGTCGGCACTGGATTTTTCATGTTGCCGTGCCATTTCAAAATATTTTGCGACAGCCCCATTGAAGCATCACGTCCAGCATCAGTCGTCGCCCATGATGATGAAAGTAATGATAATAAAAGAACTGCGTTGTACAGAACCATAAGCTCAAAAAATTCCTCCGGCGGCTTGCCGCCGAAATAACCGCGTATCTGCCCGGTCGCGAAATGCGGGCTTGTTACCGCGCTCCATACAATACAGCAAAATTCGTTCCACGGGTCGCCGGTGTTGTAATACTCGAAATCGATTATTTTCACCTCACTGTTTTCATACATCATGTTCATTATGTTGTAATCCCAGACAAGATAGCATTGCGGTCGGTTTTTTAACAAATGACGGTTATGTTCTATGTAGGCGAGAACATAATCATCGCCGTCAAAATGCAGGTCGCAATCACGGTACGCTTTTATCTTCGCGTCTATTTCACGGTTATATTTTACCGCCCATTCTTCCTGTGTTTCCGGTATGGGTATAGAATGTATCTTTTTCAATATTTTCCCCGCTTGTATTCCCAATGTGTATTGCTCCGTTTCGGACAAAGTTGGTAATACGGGTTTCAAATCTTCGCCGTCAATCCAGCTTTGGATTGTATAAACGC
>Ga0123357_10006672_pt1 | contig 14141 bp, 14 predicted proteins | sample TergutEmb28metaG_FD_89873 | JGI IMG/M metagenome (GOLD analysis project Ga0123357, IMG submission 89873) | Embiratermes neotenicus P4 segment gut microbial communities from Petit-Saut dam, French Guiana - Emb289 P4 | ecosystem: Host-associated > Arthropoda: Insects > Digestive system > Gut ... | reverse complement strand
TTCAGCCTCAAACACTCAAATTAAAGGGAAAAGACAAACAGCATTGTGGAAAAACAAAATTAAAAAAGATAACTTCAGTAGGAGAGTGGACCACAACACATTTTGGGTTCACTCAGTGACTAATAGCTCAGCTGCTACTCTGTCAACATCAAGGGGGTCAGCCAGCAGCAATGTACCTGACATTTGGTTGATGAGAGCAGAGACGCAGAAACACAGAAAAAAGGTAAGGAGAGACAAAGACAAAATTGTCCATGTTGGACGGCAGGAAGAAGTAAGTTACATTTTAAAACCTTATCAGTTCTGTGTCATTTTATAATCTTGTATCTGGAGATTATGACTGACACAAAAGGATATTTGTGATATCAGCTCAGTCAGTTGTTGGTTGACTGTGCCTAGGGACTAGATGTTTGAGTGTATTTGATCACCATCATACATGGAGCCCATTTTGGTGGGGTTTAGCCATGGGCTGGCACTATGTGAAAGTATAATGCCCAGCTGGAGTTTTCTAGTTAACTAACTGAACCAGAGTCCTTCTCTAGAACAGACATGAGTGTTTCAGTGACTTCTTAATCACCATAGCTTCAGCAAAAGTTGCTTGTGTATATCACTGTAAAGCCATGAATCAGTAGGCAAAAGACAGACAAAAGCACATCATGAAGTAAAACTTCTGTAGAATCTCATATTTTCTGGTATATTGGTATTCAACACAGAAGAACATTTTAATATACCTAATAAATATTGCCACCCTTTGCAACCCAAGAGAAACAAGGACTACATCCATGTACAAAAATAGCTTTAGAATAATACTGTATACCTGTATTGACTGGGGTCTGCAGAATTAACATACTTGAAAATGGTGGTGGCAACAATTTCCAACACATAACTAGTTAAAAACATTATAAAGGATTCTGTCCAACCACTCTAGAAGAAAAGTGTATCACAATTATCCTTGGACTGCTAATATTGTAATATCACAGTGCTTGATAGTCTGTCTGGCTACTGAGGGCCTGCAGAATAGCAGAGATGCGATAGTGTAATGTTTGTATGGATGATATTTCCTAATAATGAAAAGTTACAAAATGAAAAAGCATTCTAAAAGGTATTTTTCTTTGTATATGTGCGGTCTAAGTGCTTCCACTCGTACGGAAGCTCATCTTATTACAATTTAAATGATCATCACTGAATAGGTAAATATTTACTTTACAGGTGACAAAAAAGAAACAAAAAGTAGGGACACTGGAAGATGGAAAGATTAAGAATGAAAAAAAGAGGAAGAAGGAAAGAAGGAAACACAAAGAAAAACATAGGGATATAGCACATGTGAAAAAGAGGAAGAAAGTAAAACAAAGCTCAAGTAAATTTATTGCCTTTGTTCCAACCACAGACATAACCTCAAAAAGAAGATCCAAGATTGGATCAAACGAGGACCTTATCTCTAAAATTCCATCATCTAATAAGAACAGTGTTGATGCATTGCTTGGAAGGTTCACGAACAGGTCTTACAACATTGGAATGGATGCCATAGAGAAAAATGTTAATTCTGCGGCCATAAATAATGAAATTAAATCTGGAAATCATCCATTATTACACACATTAGCAAACAGTGAACATCTAAAACCAGAAAATGAAAAAGTAATTCATGATAATAAGAATCCACTGTTTCAAATGAAAGAGGTCCCAAAATTTCTTGGAATAAATTCTGCACCAGAATATGACAAGATTCACGATGCTTATATTTCAGAAAAAGAGAAAGAAAGTGAAAGAGCAAAACTTTTACCTGAAGGGTCGTCACTTACACCCAACAAATCTATAATAGTTGGGTCCACTGATGCTGAAACTTGGCTGCACAGTAGCACCAAGAAGGATACGGGACTGGTAGAACAAAATCACACAGACATAATAAATTCGCTTGAAGTGTTTAAATTTGTTAATGTAACAGAGGAAAGTGACTGGTCATGTCTTCATGGCATGTTCCTGCCTGCACCACATGTGGCTAATGCAGAAGTTAGGTACACCAGGTAAGTTTCATCATAACAGAAATTATTAAGGATGAACATTGTAATACTGCAAAACAGACAGATTGCAGAAGCAACAGTAAATAGCAGGTCAGCAGCTCACGTGTTAGTGAAATTAACATATAACTTTAAGCAGGAAACCTGGAAGGGATAAGCAATTTATTTTTCCCCCTTTAAGAAGTAAGAGCATCCATTTACTTTCTACAGAGTGTTTGTTTTCTGTACACCATCAACTTCAGCAATAGTGCTAAGCTTATTGTATTGTATTGTATTTTATTATCTTTCCTTGGATCCTCATCGGATTACAAAATCCATGGATATGGAAATAGTCAGTTATAATAGTAATAAGATTACATCATCATTATGAAAGGCACTTTCCCCAAACATGTGTAATGTTTTTATGTAAGGCCCAAAGACTTCCTTTTCAAACAATTTGCTTTTATGCAGCATGAGTTCTGGCCATCTCAAGAATTTTGTCTTATTTGGAAGTTTATTAGCAACCTTGCATAGCAGTAAACAAAACTCTCTCTCTCTGTCTCTCTTTACTTCTAGCTCAAATGTCTCCACACCTTTCATCTAAAACCATATCAAGTAAGAGGTAAAGTGAGTGGACATGTAAGTCAGTGAAACTAATTTTCATTGTTTAAATAATTTGTTCTTTTATTTGGCGAATGTAAGAAGTTACTTGATAGGCATCTGAATTACAGAAAAGATTATCCCCATTACTTCAGTAGCCTCAGTACCATGTAATCCAAATTATCATGTGTCATTGGACTTGCAAAATTTTGCCATCATTGATGCATCCAGTTATATCCAGTTATATGAGAGTAGTCTGCTGAAATGTATGTGCTATGCAATCTCTCTTTTATTGCTTGTAAATGTGTTATACAAATTACACCATACATGCATCTATTAGACTGTCACATATGCTAGGGTAGATGCATGAATTCAGGAGCCAGTATTTATAATTTCAGTATATGTGTTCATCTCTTTTTATTCTTCATGTGAAAATGTATAAAAGTTTTTAATTTTTGGACATGACCTACCTTCTTCTTGTTGTTGCTGTTTTGTTGCCTGTTCACTGGTAGTGGTTTTTGCTCCCACTCCCTCTGCTCCCCTCCCCTCCCACGCACATACAGACAAAATAAAAACCAGCATTTCAGAAACTGGATCCAGTGCTTGAAATTAGCTGTCTACAATAGACTCCACAGACTAGGTTTCTCACTCACAGGAACATTTCCTGATAGCAAGAGCTCTAGCTGAACTCTGCTTCATGCACCGTACACAAGACTCCGAGACAATTGATAATTTTCAGGAAATTTAAAGTTACCTGTAGTTCATATTACATATTCAAACTTTTTTAATTTGCATTACAAGCAGTTCCTAACCACTTTTCATGTTTTCTTCAGGAGAAAATATGTGGAAGCTGAATATGAGTGCCAGCATAATTACAAACTAGAGCCTGAGAAAACTGTGCGATTGGTTTGTGTGGAGCACAAATGGCTAGGGAAACCACCCAAATGTTTACCCCTTAGTAACAGCAGCATTAGCACACCTAGCAGCTGCATGTGTGACCAACTGTGCACTGTGGTTGAGAATCAACTGGTTTGCTCCTGCTTCCGTGGATTTAGACAAGAGGGAACAGCATGTCATGGTATGTATGTTGGTATGTGTAGAGCACATACTGGATGGTGTTGTATAGAGTTGCATGATTGTGTATTATATAAGAGAGGTTGTAGCTGAAACATAAAGAAAGATGAAGTAAATGAATTACAATGTGATGCACAAATATGTAGTTTGGTTTATTTGGTTGGTTAGTTATTTGACAGTTCGTTTCTCTTCTCATCAACGTCAGTCTTATCACCCAAGTAATATTTGAAGAAGACAAAATTATGAAAGTCCTTATTATGTCCTTTTACATGACAATGCTGCAGACAATTATTGTATAAAAGTACTCTTTCTTCAACAACCCATTTTATTTTACATCTGCAACAACTTCCAATTGATATGCAGTGACCTGCAATTGTGTTTTCAATTGCTCATGTTGTACTAAGAAGGCAAAAATGTTTATTGTCTGCAAGAGGCTCTTTGACTCTAAAAAGATATGTGAGAAGTAATTGCAATTGATATGTATTTCAGATCTTGATGAGTGCTCAGATTCAAATGGGGGCTGTGCAGTTGCTTGCCACAACACACCTGGCTCATATCAGTGTGTCTGTCCATCAGGGTTCAGGCTGTCAGCAAATGGCAAGACCTGTCTAGGTAATGATTGTGTTAAATTTTATAAATCTTGAAGAGAAGTGTTTAAAGTAGATGTTCCAATCGCTGACATTTTTGTGCAATCAAATCAGTAGCAGATTAGTAGTGCCTGAAGATAAAATGTTCTAATACATCAGTTTTCTTTAATTTCTTAGAGTCTGAAAAATTGTTCAGGGACAAGTCAATATTCACCACTAACAAAGTGCCTGGTATTCTTCCAGGTTTTCCTTAAATAAACTTCAGTGAAACTGTTCCAAAAATGTTATGACTGTATTATGACTATATATTCCTGTTGACTCTTGCTCTTTTATTGACACCATCCTGCCACATAGTGGTTATCACATGAGGTAAATGGCTGTGAAGAAACAAGAATAGTCTTAGATACAGACTGCTGTTTATATTGTAACAGATCATAAATTATCCCCTAGCAACCAGCTGGAGAATAATGCACACCACTTAAGGAAAGGGCCTTATGTATATCACTAAATGGTATTAATAGTTTTGAGGTGAGGCCACTGTGTGTGTGTGTGTGGGGGGGGGTGTAAAGCAACTCCTGTACAGGCCTGAGGTGTCCAGGAGTTTAAGTCTCCCATATTTCAAAGACGGTCGGGACATGAATGTGGTAAGGTTGTCAGCCCATTGCACTGTCCGCTTTTACCTCCCAGGAAATATTTTGCTACACATTCCTGTTAGAAGCCGAGTCTACCCCAGGGCCATAGACGGCCAAATGAATTATATAGATGAAAAATTCTGGTGTCACCCTCAGGAATCAAACTTATGACCTTGCGGCTTGTAGACCTGTGCCTCAACCAGTTTGCCTCCACAACGCCTCTGTGTGAAACATGTAAATTAACAAGCTTCTGAAATATATAAACATGTACCTTGCAACTTATATATAAGGTAGAGATTAGTCCTTGTTTGTTAGCCATAGTATGATATACCAATAAGACTGCACAATTTGATTTTATTCAGTAAAAGTATGTAAGTTTCACATTTACTGCAGACATAAATGAATGTTTCCTGCGAAATGGACATGGCCCTTGTCAAGGCTCATGCCAGAACCTGCCAGGCAACTACATATGCAGTTGTGAGGAGATTGTGGGCACTCGCTTGGCTGCTGATAATCACACCTGTGAGGATGTGGATGAGTGTTCCCAGAACAATGCCGGATGTTCACACACTTGTCTCAATACACTAGGACGGGCTTTTTGCCTGTGTCCTTCAGGTTTCATGTTGGGTACTGACTGGAAGACATGTTATGGTAAGACAAATGCCACATATCAGTCCTTGTATATTTACCTAGTCTATGGTTTCATAATAATATGTGCATGTTTCTGGGTTTTAGTTAAGATGTCACTTATAAAAACAATGACATACAAACTCTAAAATGAAATAAAGTGAAAAGCTAACTTGATGCAACTAGGTAATTTTATTGATATATCCTTAGCTCGACATGTTTCGGGTACATACGCCCATCATCAGGAGTATTAGATGTTGAGTTGCAGCATATGGTTTTCTGCACCGAAGTTTTGAATAGGTGGTGGTCTTGAGAGCCGCTGCGTAGGTCGTGTGTACGGTGTGGATGGTGCTGTGCAATTCACACGGCACCATCCGCACCGTAAACACAACCTACACAGCAACTCTCAAGACCCCCACCCATCCAAAAACTCGGTGCAGAAAACCATATGCTGCAACTCAACATCTAATGCTGCTGATGATGGACGTATGTACCTGAAACATGTCGAGCTAAGGATACATCAATAAAATTACCTAGTTGCACAAAGTTGGCATTTCACTTTATTTCATGAGGAAGATGCACGGTCAAAAACCCTCAAACTCTAAAATGCCTGTTTAATTATTTTTAATGCACAAAATTATGACTATACCTTGTATGGTTCAACCAATGCTACATATCAACATTCTCTCTATTTACCATTGACACTACCTAGCACAGATATTCATAGTTTTGCTCAATCAACCACATGAGAAAACAGATGTGAGTCAGGGTTATGCAAGTATATGTGGGTAAATTTATTTATTTCAAAGAAAAATGGGCTTATAATATCATAATGTTGTTGACTGACTGCATACCAGAAGTGCACACAACATCCAGATTTGTATATAAGCAGAGGTATGTCCATTATTATATAAGATTTTGAATAAGATTCACTTTCAAAATTTCTTTATTCAAGAGAATTTTATACCTCCAACAGAATTTTTTTAAAGTCTCTTTAGTCATATAATATATCATTGTTTTCACACAGCCTATACTGCAACACAAACAATCAAAATTTCTCACTTATTCAAATATATTTCATTCAAAATGAATTTTGTTCTGTTAGTCCTTTCTCTGGGTGCAATTGTTAAGACATAAGTGATTATAACAATTTTTATTATATATATTATGCAGTTTATAAATAACTTTTTCTGTAAAGTAAAAATAACAAAAATATGATCACCTATATTTTTGTTTGTTTGTTGCAATAATTTATAATGGGATTATTATTACAAATTTTTTGCCTTTGGTCATTAAGCCAGGACTCGTATCATGAGAGTCGCGAAGTTGTGCATTTATAGATTAGTGGCCTTGTGCAATCAGATAGGAGGGGCTGCTAGCATAGGCTGCTGCGCTGTTGTACATAGCAACTGTAATCACGTGACAGGGAGGAAAATAAAGTCACGTTATGCTACTATGAATTTGAAGGGTTTTTGTTGCACAATTGTTGCTAAAGTGAAAACTACTGCTGCTGATTTTGCTGTATGTAATCTGTACTTCCTAGAGACATTGGTGAGACTGGCACTGAAGGTTACTAGGAAAAATGACAGGGACCTTATAGAAGTACTAATTCACTACAACTGTATTTTTTCCATGTGGATTCTGGGCATGTAAGATGTGGTGCCATTGTTAAAATAATTTTTGTAATAGCATGACATGTGAGCTTGAATGGAAAGAAAACTACAGGCATGGCGTTCTACTGGCATATGTGTTTAGAATTAAAACTAGTATGCTGAAAAGCAGCAAGTGGTGATATTATTTGTGGATAGAGAGAGGAACAAAGATTCACAAAACATGGTCAGCAGATGATGACTGAAGAATATTTGTTCTCATAAATACAGAACTTAATGTTAATAAAACTGTTTTTAAAACTATTGTGGTAATGTTTTTTTTAAACAAGGTGTTTAAAATTTTCAGTCCAAATTTGTCCCACAATTGACCACATACCATCATGGAAATAGCAGTTTGGGTAATTTATATACTTCTCTGTTTATTAATGAATCTGTAGTAGAGAAACAATTTTACTAGCTTTGCTTGATTGAGCAGTCAGTCAACTTGCATCATCTTCTTGTTTTAAGCTTTATATTGTTGATATAGAAGATGGCATATTGTGGAATTATTATTACATGTTGATGGTATTAATGTTTTGTTTCATTTGTATGGAAGTGCTGAAGTCACTGTCTGTCTCTTGATGTGCAGTACAGGTCCATCTGTTTGACTTTCTTATATACAGATATTGATGAGTGTGCAGACCCAGAGCTGCAGGAGGGAGGACGCTGTTCTCAGGGCTGTGTCAATACACTGGGTTCATACCACTGTGTGCACCTCAGCGAGCAAGCCCCTGATGACCATCCTCCAACAAGGACAGAACCCACAATCCCTGTACGTTTTATGCCGGCTGAGTGTGCAGCTGGATTTGAGGTTGGACCTTCTGGAAGCTGCGTGGATATAGATGAATGTACAACAAACAAGGGAGGTTGCTCTCACATCTGTCATAACACACTTGGAGGAGCACACTGCCTCTGCCCACATGGTTTCATGCTTGGAAATGACTGGAAGTCTTGTAAAGGTTTCTGAAAACATAAATTTGCCTGTTGTTTAAAATTAAGATAATGCTTTGTCTTTGTGCCCTAACTGAAGTACATGGCTTCAAGGTGCATGAGAACAAACTGCTGAGGAAAATGCTGTGATATAAGTGTGTGTATGTGTGTGTGTGTTTACACGCACATAAGGGGAGGATGAAAAAATGCACAGATTGATAACGTTGATGTTTGCCTATTTTAGTGATAAGATCAAGGAGGATAGGGTTGGCAGAATATGTAGTATGCGTGGAATAGGTAAGAAATTCATACGTATTTTTATTACAAATCCCAAAGGGAACAGACTACAGGGAATACCGAGCTTAATTAAACTCTATCGTATAGGAATAGAATGTGAGAGAGTGGACTGTGCTTTGCTAGATGTGAAAGGATCCAGTGGAAGGGGCTTGTGTGTTCGGATAGTGCAGTTTCTGGAATCTCTATCGTTAGTTAAACACAATTGTCAAAATTATGTTACGTTATTAGCACATCTGGATTTTCTTCAGGAGGTTCTGGTTTATGAATCTTGGCCTAGAGATTAGCTGACTGAATTTGTCATAGTCTACTTTAGCCCCTCCAAGAAACTGCTGGAGTAGTACCACAAAGGAAGCTACATTCTTATAAATTTGTCATTGAAAATGTTTTTATTACTTAATGCTTTATGAATATAATACCTGATTGATACATATCAACATTTCAGAGAAACATGATGCCTGTTGCTGAAGGTTAGATTGTGTCCATTTTTCGGACGAACAGTTGCCTCTGTCTGTAGGTTAGATGGTAACCTACATTTCAAAGGAACATGCAACGCAAGTCATTAACATAGATGAAAGCTCAAACCTCATATAAGATAATGATTTATCTAAACAGTGAAACTATTCCATATGTGTTTAAATCCAGTTGAATTGTGTGTTACAATATTATTTTTTCTTATGCATATTCTTTCTCTGTTACACTAGCAATGGAAATTCGACAAAAAGAGGAACCAAATATGTCCACAACTTGTGAACCGGGTTATGCACGCACTACAGGAGGACATTGTAAAGATGTGGATGAATGTGCGGTACAAAATGGTGGCTGCATACAGGGATGTGTGAACATTAGGGGCAGCTACTATTGCCTCTGTGGTCATGGATTTTTTCTTGGACCTGATCGGAAAACCTGTATTGGTAATTTATCTTCATTTTTCTTGTACTGTTGGAAGCACAAATTTACTTTTTCACCAATCACAGCCAACTCTTTTCATTGAATGTTCTGGATAATGCACTTTATTACGAGAGGCGTGATTCTTACATGAGAAACGCCTATAGATTAGGTGAATACTGTATAATATTATGCTTTTAGGCAGGGTACAGGAAGGTAAAGTGGGTGGATGTACCATTTTTCATGGATTGTTTTTATTTCCCAGAAGAGCGAATGGACATTGTATGTCCACCATTGCCCACCCCATCATATGGCTACCTACACTGTACTCGGCGAGCTCTTATGGTGGGCCCAGAGAGGTGGCGGGCTCACTGGCGTCAGAGGATTGTGAATCATGCTGGAACGGTTTGTGAGCTAAGATGTCCACATGGGTACCAAGTGCATGGAGAGTACTGGAAAGTGTGTAAGACAAATCGCAGCTGGGCTGGTCCACAGGATGGGTTTTGCATGCGTAAGTTTCCCACCATCTTTTAACAGCTACTAATATCTTTGTTTACTTCTCTGCCTAGTATTCTTCTCTAAAGAAAAAAAGAGCTTATGAGATCAAAATTTTGCCTATGTTTTTCTTCCTTCCAACTTAGGAATTGATAATCTCTTTTCTCAGAATTCAATGTGGACGTTATGCCACAAAAGGTTACCTCATCCACATATGTTTTAATTGCCTACAGTGCGTAATAACAGCATGGTGGACATTAAAACTTGTGAGGTGGGAGCAAAACTTGTGACACGGAACATAAGTGCCACAAATTATATGACATTTAAATGTTAAAAAAATAAGCAACCTTTGTTACAGTAATTTCTTTTGTACAATGTGAAACAAGAAAAAGATGGCCATTCAGATGCTTTTTATTTAGCTTTCCATTTGACAGCGGTATATAACAAAGTCTTGGAAACAGTATATGAAGTTTTGCATGAATACAAATTTTAAATATGCTTACCAACCAGTTATATATGAAACAGTGTCAGAATGTGTACACAGTAATGAAACTCTGGGTGCCATAAATGGCAGGTATGGTGTATTGCACCATGTAACTGCCATATTCTCTTTAGTATCTTACAAATATGGAATATCTCATCACTAATAAATCTGTTACTTTCAATGTGGAATAAGAAACCAACTAGATGTCACTTAGTATTATATCTATTTCTCCTTTATAAGTTGCTCAACATGTTTCGGGCTACCTCGTGCCCATCCTCAGGAGCTGACGACTTAGTGGTATTTTTGCCACGTTTAGTGTAGTGCCGTGGCTGTGTAGGCAGTGAGTACGTAGCACGTTGTGCTACGTACTCCCCAATGGACACACAACCAGCCAACCGGATCTGACAACCTACACAGCCATGGCAATACACCACAAGCGGTAAAAATACCACTATGTCGTCAGCTCCTGAGGATGGGCACAAGGTAGCCCGAAACATGTTGAGCAACTTATAAGGGAGAAATAAATATAATACTAAGTGACATCTAGTTAGTTTCATATTTCACATTGAACTATGACGCACAGTCAACCACACATCAAACTGTTACTTTCAAGTTTATGTCTGGATTAAATGTATCCAGAATATTACACAAATATCAATAAATCTCACACAGATGAACAGTCGTTGTACTCAAATATCAGAGGTACCAGCTGTGCTGTAAAAGAATAAGTTTATCTAATGCAGGGAAGTGTTTGTGAGAGCAAGAGCTTCACAGACATACTGTTGCATGGAGATTACGGTCATGGATGTGACATCCTGTAGTCTGGTAAAAATACACTGGCTCTTCAGAGAAACCTGCTACCTCCATCATCTTTATGAATGAATTTACTCTAGAATAAGTTACTTGGCATGGATTTAACCCTTTGATGCCTAATGATGACTATATTGGTCGTACTGCACTGCTAATCTATAAATGTTGCATTTTATATATTTATTCAACAAATACAGGTACTGAATATTTTAATATCCGTTTTTATCTCTTCAAAATGCAGTTTCATAATTGTAACATATTTGGTTCCTATTTTATTCAAATTTTATACACAGGGTGTGCTAAAATTAAAAAAATAATTCCGGCGGCAAAAGGTTAATGAATGTGATATGCTATTGCAGGAATCATAAATTTAGTTTATGTGATGTAATTTCCTCCATACATGATTACCCTGCTATTTCTAACATTTGTGCATGATAAGTTCAGTGTCTTATGCTCTGTCGGTATGGTTCGCTCGCGGACTAAAGCCACGGAGTTTAGTTTAGTTTTAGTTTAGTCTTATCTTCTGTGTGAGATTTATCAAGATGGTCATGTGTATATGCATGTATATGAAATTCTAGGTTTATTAGATTTAATTAGCCTCTTTAATGTTCAATTTCCCTAAACAAGTGAACAGGCATATTTATAGTCACTTCTGTATCTGATTCTCATAGTCACAAGACTTCACCGTGCCTATTCCAAAGAAATTTCCCAGGTTGTCTCAGCTTACACTTCACAAGTCTGTCATTTAGTGTTTGGCCTTCTCTCTAGCAACCCTCATAACTACATTTGTGTAACGTACGGTATGCAGTATTCTTGCCTGTTGTTCTCTGCTGACACTGAGATGATATATATATATTTTTTTTTTAAACTCACAACCCTCAATAATTCTGTCCTATTTCTTGTTGCATTCACTGTGAAGACTATACTCTAGCTATTTGTTTATTACTCTGTATTCTTTGTCAGACTGATAATGTTACTAAAATATGCAAGCATGAATGCTTGACAAACCACTGGGGACTTTTCCATGTTGTTTTCAGGAGCCAGTAATTAAAGCATTTTAATTGAGGTAGGATATGTAGCACATATGAGTGATGTCAAGAATCTATGTAAACTCTTGGTTGGAAGACCTGAAGGGAACAAACCATTTGGGAAATATAAGAATTTATGGGAAGATACCATTAAGATGTCAATACAGTGTAAAGGTATAGACTGGGTTTGTCTAGCTCAAGAGAGGGTCAAATGGCAGGCTGTTGTACGTACAGTAATGAACCTCCAAAAACCATTGAAGATGGAGGAGTTCTTGATGAGTTTAGCAAATATAACCTTTTTCAAGGACTCATTTACATTCAGGTGGCTAAGTATAGCTGCAGTGTTTGTTGTGTTTATTTCCATTTTTAATTTTTATGTTTTTATCTTTTGTGTTTTTATTTTGTGTTTTTTAACTCATTGAGTTTTGTGATATTCCTAACAGAACCCCATGCCAGTACTTGTCTTATATTGTGCTTAAAAAGAAGTGAATGTTGTTGTTGGTTTCACAGCACTTTAATAGTAGTAGAAGTGTCTGTATAATGGAATGCATAAGGTTGTGTCATTAAGTGAGCAGCTTGCACGTATTTAGAAGTGAAAATATCTGGTCAGCTTTTAGTTGTGTCACTGTGGGTACAAATTCATTGTGTTGGTGCATGTATGACATCTTTATTTCTTTTGTCGTGATCATATCCTCAAGCTGGTGCAGCTCAGGAATGTCCCACATTTTATCCATGCCCATACGTTTCTTGAAATTTTATTCAATGCTTAATTTTAAATGTTTTGTTCAGGAGAAAAATTTTGGTGTCTTGTAAAAGGTGAGACACAGTTATCATTAGGATTAGATGTTCAATACAACTTCTATGCATTTCTGGAAGTAAGTCATTAATAACAAAGCCTGTTTAGAATATATTTACTTGCAGAAATATGTATTTATCAAAGGGATTTATGTAATAATGTTGTATGGTGCAGCATTCCCAAAGCCAAAAATTGAATGCCCACACAACATCAGCGTGGAGATTGAGCCAACACAGCCCACAGCATATGTTGCCTTCCCACAGCCATCTACAAATGTAGACTGGTTCAGGTCAGTGTAGATTAGCATACTCTTATGAAATTCTGTGTGCTATAAAAGGCTGGAATATTCTTGCTGTGCTGAGTAACAATTAGCCTCATAAGATGCCCTCTGCTCTATAGCATTTTTAAATGGCACATACACAGTCATATCTTGTAACTGCAAGCCTCATAACAGGGGCCTGGGGGTGCCTTCTTGATGCATGTTATGGTTTGTGGAGTCTGTCACTGATTCCAGATGACTTGGCTGCATCTGATTAAAGCCAGATTACATTTGCACAAGTCATACTACTGTAGCAACACCAGATGGCATGTTTCTTTGTCATTGACTGAAGTATCTTGTTTGTTTATGACACGTGCAGTGATGTACTTTTTCCATCATCTATTGCAATATTGTGTTCTGATGCTTTAGCACTTAAAAACCTGCATTTTGCACAATCACAGTGACAGTAATTATGAACTTGTTGCTATCTGATGGGATGAATATGCAGGAGGGTGCTTACTTAGAACTGACTTATTTAATTCTCCCAGGCAAAATAATGTTTATTAGATCACAAGTTTTGATGCAGGAATGTCGTTTCGGATCCAAGATGGGGCAAACTCCTTGAAGCTGATCTTCCACCTGGATATTGGCTAGTGACATTCACAGCCTACCACCCAGTTTCACGTCACACAGCATCATGTACCTTAGGCATTACTGTCAGTGTGTCAAGCACATCCACAGGAGGACCGCAGGAGAAAGATTAGAACTCCGGTAAGGTATATGATTGCTTAAAAGCCCTAATAATAAATGCCTTTTGGTAGCAGACAGCAAATGCTCAATTTTCTGCCAGACAGGTTGAATTACATTTATCAGTTTTGTGGCCACATAATTTTTACAAAACTATTCTTTAGCAACATTATACATATGTTTTTGCTGTACACATTTGCAAAATAAAGCAAATTAACATGTGGACCAGAATGATATATGATATAATATG
>Ga0123357_10006671_pt1 | contig 14142 bp, 10 predicted proteins | sample TergutEmb28metaG_FD_89873 | JGI IMG/M metagenome (GOLD analysis project Ga0123357, IMG submission 89873) | Embiratermes neotenicus P4 segment gut microbial communities from Petit-Saut dam, French Guiana - Emb289 P4 | ecosystem: Host-associated > Arthropoda: Insects > Digestive system > Gut ... | reverse complement strand
GTTTTGATACAATATTGCAATTTTGTGTTTACTCATAATATAGTACACATAACATATGTTAGGAGATAAATTTACGAGAATAGTTCATAATAGGTAATTAGACGAAAATATAAATTATTTGTGCCGTATTGATAATCGGGTTGCTGTCAAACCTTATATATTATCGTATCGTTGACAGCGGACTCAAAACGAACAAAATCCTAGTAAATTTAAAATTTTGGCATTAAAATACAGTACCTAAGTTCGGGTTTACTATGAAGTCTTCAACATAAAACTGGTCGAGTAATGACAAACACGTTGCATGGTGAAGCAACTCTGTTGGAGTTTATATAGCGTCAATATACCGTAAACAGCCTAGTCCTGTGTACGTATGTACTTTTGGCTCTTAATTTGAAGAAAACACACAGCGATGCTATTACAAGAATCAATACTTAAAATGTTCCGATTTAACATATATATTTGTTCTGAGAATCAAATTAACTAGTAAATTCATTCTGTAGGCGTATTTTCGAGTTGCTGAACATTACAACACGTTTCAAATACAGTTAGAATCTACCATTATCTTTCAGAGTTAATAAGGTGGGATGTTAACTGCTACTCCACCACTTCATTATCACGAAGTGTACCATTAAACCAAATTTCACGTTTATGTCTAATTAGAAGCTGATAAACTCCTGCTTCCATTCCGCTCTTTCATTAAGAGTTCCAGCAGTATTTCATTAAACTTTCATACGAATAATTTGCATAAATGATGTTGGCTAAGGCAACGCCGTTTGCGAATAACGCCCAAATGCTTAACCCTCTGAAACATGAAATTTAACGTTATTTGTCTTAACGTCTCAGTTCACACCTCACAGCAGACACACAGCTTCTCCATTTCATAGGACATTCTTTAATGTTACGTCAAGAAATGATGGAAAGTTGTGAAAATTGAAAGAAAATCATGTTTTGTTGCGACCGATTTCACGAGAGAGAGCATAAAGTGGTTACTACATACAGGTATAAATGACGTTCACTGTACAACAGGCCATGAAGGCCCAGAGGGGGAAGGGGTAGAGGTAATCTGTACTTTTTCTTTAACCTCGGTGCTAGATGTGGTGGGTGGTCAACGCCCCCACCGGAATCAGTCCCTGGACCGTCCAGCCCAAAGCGATTCGCTATACCGACTACGCAACCCCAGGACCACGCCTACTAAACAGACAAAACTTTAAGGGATATTTTGAACAATCAACTGAATTACTTAGTCAAACAATTAATCTAATAAACGTATGCAGTTATTACTGCACATGTACATCTACATGGTGACGTTTGGGTGCAACGGAAATATGTAATGGGTGAAAGTAAGTGACTTATATACACACTGATGGTTTTGAATGCTTATGTCATTTGTACAGCTTTTCCTCCAAGTATCGTTCTACCAATGCCTCAATCTCAGCTTCATCCTCGTCCTACTCTTGTCAGAATGACAAGCCGGCAAAGCATGAAAACCTAGCGAATAAACGCTTTTTTCTGGCAATAGTTTTTTTTTTTCCATGCTGCAAAGAGGCAATATCGTAACCATCTAAAGTTTCCCATTGTACAATTATTACTAGTTTTCCTAAGTTCTGAAATGATATGCAGTTTGCGTTTGCTACTGAATGCCGCCCTCCAGATTCAGATCTGTCAAAATTAATCCCCTTGCTCTAAAGATCACTTTTTCACCACTGACGTGTACGTGTAACCAATATCCAATAAATCAAAATTCCACCGCTCTTATTTCAAGCCACTACTTCTCACGACTTCTGATTCCACTGGCCGTGCTTTATTAAGACGTGGATCTACTGACGCTCGCTTGTTGGGATTGCCGGTTCAAACCCAAACGGAGGAATGTATGTCTCTTGTGACTGTTGTGTGTGGTCAGGTAGAAATACCTGCGACGGGCCGATCACTCGTCCAGATGAGTCCTGCCGAGATTGGTGTGTCTGAGTCTGATCGTGAAACCTCATGGAGGAGGTCTTAGGCCCACTATGGTTGTCCAGCCATGAAAAAAAAAATTCTCACCACTCCAGCATTTTCGTGCTACTCATACCAGAAGGACGTGAGGGCCAAGCCTGGGAACCTTGTGATAAAGTGATACCTCCATTCCCCCTCACAGAAATTAGTACCTTACTCCTTATACATGACTTCCCTTCTGTTTACTCTACTAGTATTTTTATCTCTCTGTGTCCGTCTCCATTTTGCTACCAGTAAGGATCTAAAAGCGTAAAGCTGTACAACTTCCGTCAGCACATCCTGTATGGGCGGTCCTCAGTCATCACATATGACGTAATTACGAGCTCGCTTTACTCATATTGCGATAATAATCCGAAGTTTGACCTGACGTCTCCAGTGTTTATTACTGCTTGAACTTTACGTGACACCTTTCCTGCGTCCGAAGGACAAAATCAGAACGGATAAAGAATCAGTGTGTACCATATTGCTCACCGTATACTGCCAACGAATCATTCTCCGTCACTTGTTGCACTGACCGTGGCAGAGTATTGTGAAGGCCATTGCTCAGTAGTAATCTCAGTCGGAAGGTCTGTGATAATGATTGATGGTTCTCGGGGATTTCCTCAGTCCTTTTACTTAGACTGTGTTACAGGAGCATAACGAAGATACCGTTATCATTCATAGTTCTTCCAAACGTTCGACACTAACCAGTGCAGTTGAAATACACTAGCTGAACAAAGCAAGAACGAACTTATTACTTCGCAGTAAAATACCCAAGATGCGAATTTCAATATCTCGCAGTGAATAAACCTTAGTCAGCCACCTTGTATGTGCAGACGAAGGATAGAGTCTTCTTGTTGATTGATATTCCGTCAGGACAACTGTGTATTTCGACTGAATTAAAGGTTAAGAAGAGTATAGCCCTTGTGACATGTTACATGGTTTAAAAGTTTCTAACGTTTAAATATTTGCAAGTTGTAGTTTTGGTTATTCTTCGAGATTATTCTGCGTGGTTACTTGAACATGAGCTAAAAATGGAATAAATTTTCGAATTCGGCATAACATTTTTTTTCCAGCCGTGAATTTCAAAGTCCGGGATGGGGAAGGCAAGAGCAAGCTGAAGAAATAATACTGAGTAATTCAGAATTTTTAGTCTTCACTAAATATTGCTATATAATAAAAACCAGAAACCAGGAAGAAGAGGTGCGTGAGACATGTAGAATGCATGGTTGACCACAGTTTTGAGGTTCGAGTAATTGTAGGAGCAGAAAGGTCTTTCTTCTCCGTCGGGTCTACAATGAATCTGGAGGCCCAACCAGCTCTATAACCAGAAATGCAGCTGCCGGACACTGGGGCTGAGAAGTCTCCTCCGTCTAATACCTAAGTTAAGAATGTGTTAAGCTATACGTCCTGTCCTTTCTGTTTTTATAACCTGGCGATTATTTCAGCACGAGGACAAGTTTTTCTGTTTATGCGACGGTTAAAATATTTGGATCAACCAGAATTACTGGGGAAACGTGACGCCATATGAGCACTGCCGAATTCTAGACACAGTTCGGAGCATAATATTAATGTGCGTCTTAAAGAATCAAACTTACATTGTGAGGGTATGGACTTGTTAATGTAGTTTATAAAAGGGGCCAGCAAAGGGCTTGTATGTAAGTGGTAGTCAACCTTCTTGTGCCGAAAAAAGTAAACTTTTCAGATTAGCTGCGTGAATATCTGACTCGGAAGAAAAAGGCTCTTTAGTGAATTATTTGCGGAAACGGTCCTTCTCAATGAGCTTCATGCAGAGTGACCACTATATCTTGTTACCTTCCCAAGAAATGCATATACTGGAGCTACATGTTATGCCCCATACAACTGCAGAACTGTCTTACCTGAATACAGATTGTACAACATAAACCAAAACCTTAATTATCCCGCGTATCCGTTTGCAATTCATCGTCATGTCAGAATAATTCTGCACCATGTTCTGCGGGACATTTTCTGGAGAACTTTGGTATGACACGTTTAAACGAAAGTCTCTATGCTTGTTTAAGGTCTTCAGGGGTTTGGTAGCGCTGCGGTGCAACCACCTTTAGTAAGCCCCAGAGTGAATTATCACACGGTGACAGGTCAGGGGCTTCGATGTGGCCAGTGAAGTGTAGCGAGCAACACTGGTAACCCACGGCCATACTAACGTTCCCAGAAAGCCAAATTAAGGTATTCCCTAACAGGGCGTACGTAATATGCCGGTTCCCCGTCCTGTTGGAGCCAGGGATCGTCCTTAATACCAAGCTTTTCCAGTTGCGACAGGAAACAGTTTTGCATCGTGTCCAGATAAACGTGTTGATTAATTGGACCACCAAAGAAATACGTTCCGAATAGCCGTCCACTATCCATCCCAGCCCATATCATGACATGTGGATGAAACTGTTCCAGTTGTGGAAATAATGTAGATCCTCAGTGGTGGCACTGCTATATCACTCATGGTTCCATTCACGTAACCTGGAGAAGATAGCGAAATAAGATGTTTATATTTCTGCAGTGATAACGAGGCATTGTGGCCAATCTGTACATGCGAAACATTGATACCGTTAATACAGTAGGGGCATCGTGCATTCACTGCACAAAGCCATAAATGTGGACTATTCCGTGAAAAGGTTCACCCGCCACTACGTACATTCTGTACCTTATACGTGCTCAAAAATTAGAACAAGGCGCAGGTCGTTACCGCTAATTTACTGCAAAACGTTGTTGCAATTCAAAGTAATTAAACATCTCCAATTAATGGGGTTCATACAAGAAAACCACTTCCAAACCCAGAAGTGTAGTAGAATCCAAATATATAATCAATTTCAATAAAGCGCTCAATAAAAGACTTCTTTATCGCAATGTACGGATAAATTCTGGGCTTTGTATACATAATTTTTCCATCAATTAGAGAACAAAGGTTTGTTCAAACTCTTTACTCTTCTTGTAAGAAATCCACGCCTGACTTCTTCTTTTTAACTATTTTCTGAATTACTTGGCCCTTGGAATAGTAATGAAAGAGAAAGTGCGTTGACAGCTGGAGAATAAGTATGGGGAAAGTATAAGATGAGAGATGGTAAGATTTGCAGTAAAGTAATTAAAAGTAAGAAGGAATACTTGAATGTGCAAGTTCTGTATTGTCAGACAGGGCAGCAAAGTATTAAAACTAAGCGCACAATGAAGAAAAATGCTGATAGAGTGCAAGGAATAGCGACAAAAGGAAATAGAAGTTTCAGGCTGCCGTACAAATCTCCCATCGTAATAAGAAAAAAGGCATTCTTTCGTATATAACAGTGTAAACGTCTTTAATTACAACCGCGATTCCCATTTTCCTCGGGGTGCAATTTCTTCAGGCGGGTTATCACAATAATGTTAGCAAGTGGACCATTTCTGAATTCTGCCTGTTTCTGCGATGAAGGTAATCAGTCAGGAAATTTCTGCCATAGGTCACATTGCATCAGGGTCAACAGCATTTACAAAGCATCTGTCAGATACTCCATAATTATGTAAACTAATAATTAGTGTGTGGTTTAAAATAAGTAGACTTTGTAAAAGACTGATGTCAAACCAGCGACCTACTGGGCTGTATTATGCGGTTCGCGGCCACATATGTAAATTTTGAATATACTCTAAAATGTATACAACATTAAGTATGCAACCTAGTGTGACTTTTACACGTACGGCCTGCGAAACAGCCCACAAAAACGGCTGGGATAATTTACAAAATTCGAAATCCTTGGTTTTAAACGAACTATTGGTACATGTTACACAAAACAGGGACAACGAATGTACCTGAAAGCGGATAGTACTGAGTTTTATTGAAAAGACAGTCTTGAATAATAATCACTTTTGATATATTTGTTAACTGCAATTAAGCTGACACGCGTTGACTGTAGTACAGTACACATTTACACACAAACAATACATAGAACAATACAACAGACACAAACAATACACAGAACAACACAGCTGACTAATTAGGAAGGGTGCGGGCCGCGCCCCGTCCTTGCGAGTTATACCCTGGCATTTGCCTTACAACCGAGGAAAAAGCAGCACGGAAAAACCTCAGTCAGGGTAACCGAACAGAACACAGCACACGTAACAATAAGAATACATAAACATAACAATAAGAATACATAACTTACAGAGATTAACAAAATTATACAAAACATACAACCATATAAACAATGATAAAAAAGAAACAAAAGAACATGAAAGAATATGATAAAATAAAAAGCCATAAAACAGCAAACTTCATGTCATCTATATATCCTCTAATTATGTTAGGTATCCTGTTACTAAGACTTACACTACACTTCACCCAACTACACTTCACTTCACTTTTTGACACTTCACTTCCTCCCATTTAAACTTCACCCAGCTATACAGCACTACACTCTCATTTGACTGAACCCCATTTAAATTTCCCACCGCTCTATTTCACCTCACATCACTACACTTCACCTCACTTCACTTCACTGCACTTTTAGGTGATATTCGCCACACCTCTCTTCCTTTAATTTCACCCGTTTATAGTTGCTTTCCTAACTCTGTTTATTATTATTATTATTATTACTTATTTTATTATTTATCCCATTGACAAAACATCTGAATAGGAATATGGGTCAAATACGCGGAGAAAGGCGAAGCCTTAGCTTCGGTCCGACTACGACAGAGCTGGCGAAACTTCTTGAGGGCAAGTACTCAAATTTTCTATAAAATTCGAAAAAGTTCTTTCGCGTGGTCATTGAAATTTTGAACTGCAAAATACGTTGTTGGAGTCTTCCATAATTATTACTAATTGTGCTATTATTATTATTATTATTATTATTATTATTATTATTATTAAGGGATATTACAGTTAAAATGTACAATTATTCGTAGTTAACCATTACATTATATTTCTAGGTAAGGCCTCATCGAGGAATGCGATAAGGAAGAATATATGAAAGTAACTGGGACTGCTACTATTTCTTGCTTGGAAAGAATCCTGTAGAACATATTGTCCAATGTCACGTATTCGCCCAGTCACCGACAGACCGGCTCCCCAGTGATAAATACCCAGTCAACACTTCTCACAGCTCCCGATTTTTGTAAAAATGTTTCACTCGCAGTATTATTTGGTAACAACGGTAGTTTTAAACAAACTCTAGGCAGTCAGGCATGTATGTGTATATGTACACATATTCTTTATGATACAGAGACGCTGGTTGAGCAAAGTAAATACAACAGACTAGGACATCAGTGAATGCCGGGTGGCAAGAAAATCTTTCTGCCTGCCATTTTGGACACACGTGTTATAGGTTTGTCAGCCTTGAACTAGACGGAAGTGAGCTCCAGCTTCCGCCTGAGTGCGCGATGGTAAAATGCTCATACTACACACTTTCAGCTTCTGTCACAGAGCAGTCTGCCTGCAGCGGCCGAATAATTCATCTGTGTTTATAATTATCTATGTTCCGTGCAGTAAACAGGGCTCAATTATCCATCCCAACGTCAGCAGACACGTCAATACAGGAACAAACACTTAACGACAAGAGGGACACTTCTGACATAGATATTTTTTTGCATTTTGAAACAAGAAGTATCACGATACATAAGAATTCATCTAATCTTCCCCAAGTTATAAATATTTCACCATGTAATTAATTGAACACATGTATTTTGGTTCCATATCTGCACATCCGTGATATAATCAACCATAGCTATTCTGACCTACGTTAACCCCCTCCCTGGTGATGGCCACTGTAGGCCGAAACATATAGGAATAGCGTAACATATTAACTATTGTTTTTTATTGTTGTGCATTTGGCACAAATATTGCCATTCGTCTATTCTCTGTAAACAGAAGGTCGTCAGGAGAATAGCGGCATATGTACGTAACAGAAAGTAAAGGCAGGCTGGAAAAAAATTTTTGAGAATATTCATGCTTTATACACATCAACCAATGTCACTAGGACGTAAAATCAGGCACTGTGAGATTTCAAGGGCATGTGTCGCGCGTGGAAGACAAGATAAAAAGTGCACAGGAAGTTGTGGAATAACCCAAAGTAAAGAGACAACTTGAAGTATACAAGGGTAGATAGAATAATAATATTTAAATGGATCTTAACATAATAGGACAGAAAAGAGTAGACTTTCTTCATTTGGTTCAGGATAGAGGTTATTGGTAGAAACTTGTGAAAACATAGTCGGAAAAGTTATTTTCCTTCAGGTGGGAAGAATTCCTCTTCTAGCCGAGGAACACCCAGCTTCTGCAGCTGTGTTAATTAGGAAAGTGTAATGAAATTGAAAGAAGTATTTCGAAAAGAGAATAGCCTAATTCACAAATCTGAACTGCTTGTCACTGTTACCGAAAGAGGTTGTCAATAGCTAAGATTATGAAGGGTCGATGGTAGAAGAATTGGAAAATTATGGAACATTAGTAGAATGGTACTAACATGGGAAGCGGATGAACTTGGTGGAAAATTTACGCTAGTGCCAGTTAGTCCACCACAAATCCCACATGAATTGGCCTAGAATCGAACACTGACCTCCGCCTTGCCACTATATGACAATTGCGTTTGATGTGATAATGTGCGATAGATAAAGAAATACCTGCTTTTTTATGGTGTAACATTCAAGAATACTCTTAGAAAATTTGCAAGTGGATATTGGTATGAGGGTAATACATGTGTATGCGACGGAAAGGAACTACAGGAAAGTTGGTAGACGTACTGGTGTTAACTTCAAATTACATCCAAGAAAATAACTCACACTACAGATGTCTGACGTATGTAATTATAGCCCCACAGCAAGGAACATTTCGAACAAAATTCCAAGACCTGTATTACACAAACGTTACTTTTTCAGTGTTTCCTGTCTTCCCCTACATAAGTATTAACATTTGTTTGTGTGTTCTGTTCCTATCCGCAGTGTTTGTCAAAAGAAGCAGCCTTACTTTTAAATGAAACGAGCAAATGAAATCGTGGTGTAATTTTATGTTCTACCCAAAGAGTTCCATGAGATAGGAAAGGGCAGAGGAAAATGGAAGTTTTCAAGTTCGCTGATGGAGTTTCCAATAAGTAGGAGTGCTTTTTACAAGACGGATGGGTCTGTCTTCAACAAGCTGTGCTTTTAACTACCAAAATGTAATTCCACACCGAGAAAAGGGACTAGAAGTTAATATACGTTACGTAGAAACTCTTAATGCTGAAGCGTACTTTTGTAGGAATTGTATGTTGTTACAGGGCAAGGAGATGTACAATACTTGTCGAAAAATCGATTTGTGAATGTAAAAGTAAATTAAAAATTATAGGTTAAAACCACACAACTACTACTCAAATTACGTCAAAATAGAGTAATGAAATTACAGGTGCGAACCTTGAACAGAATCGCCACGAACATCAGTAACGTTTATTGGCTCAGCTACAAACTCAACCCGCTTTTGTGACTGACATTTTACGAGTTTTTCCCTTTTCCCGTCTTTCAAATATCTGTCGACCAATCTGACGCTGAATTAGGAGTTTATGGGTTTAATGGAAGTACGACATTAATGTAGAACATTTTTGAGTTTTATCATAAATAAAATATGATTTATACAAGAACAAGTTTGCGTCAGTAATGTTGTTCCAAGTTCTGATGCAACTTCCAACCTAAATACCTTCGAAATGATACATTCAGAGCAAGGGAAAATATCGATAAGGAAATAACGATCTAAAATGCATGTATCTGAATAAACGCACGTGTGCATGTATGTGTGTGTGTACATGTTTGTCAACTTAAGGGCAAAGAAAATAATATTTTACAGTGGTGGCAAGCGTATTACAGTTTTTTTTTTAAAAAAAAGCTGTTAAGTACATAAACAGGCCTTTGGAAAAGAGCTGATATAACACCCAAAAGATTAAAAGTAGGATATGTAGCAATTACAGAAAATGGTGTAACAGAAACAGTTTTGGTAAGAGTGGAAAATAACGTGTCAAATGGCATGGACATATATTGCGCATGGGAGATGGCCTAAGAGAACAGTAAACTGGTCTCTGGAAGGGAGAAAAAGAAGAGGAAGACTCGAAATGAGTGGGAAAGGGAAGTGACAAGAGTGATGAAGCAGAGGATTCTAACAAACTTAAAACTCGATAAACCAGGAAATATAGCGAGAAGCGACTGAGAACCAGTATCTGGTATCTGGAAAACGGCTATAGACAGAAGTACGTATAGCATGTACTTATATTCCCTCTCAGTATTAGGAAAATATGAATTCAATACATTAGACTATTTTTTAATGTAACCGGGTTTTTGACCATAACCATAACTTCATGAAACGTCGTGTCCGGATTATCTCAGTCAGGGTGGTGGCGAGCTTACGTGTTGAGAAACCGAGTATTCGTATTTCGATTCCTGAATGGGGAGAGAGATCTGTCTCTTCTCCGAAGCTTCTAGTTCAGGGCCAAAGCAGGTTTATGTTTATTGGGTACCGGAGTACTTTCCTCTGGCGTAAATCTTCTCGGTCATTAAACTGACCACTCATCTCCATCCACCTAAACCCGGAATTAAGAATAACTGATCTACTACTCTGCCCACCTACATGCTTCATGGCGTGCGCAATGGCAGCTTTACCGTTATCTGTTAAAGTAATTTGGTGATTGAATGTAATTCCTCAGTTCACTATAGACCCAACGTTTACGAAAAAGGGCTATACTCCACAAGGCGGCTGAAGTCTCGTAATGAGACGTACTGCCCTTTTCTTACTTTTTAAAAACCCGTAAATTATTATTTCATAATTAATTTGGAATATGAAAAAAGACGAAAGACGAAAAACATGCATAATTAATCGTAGGCAGAGCGAGATCTGCGGTTCTCACAGTGCTACTAATACAGATCTAAACATTCTGCAAGCTACATCCTATCAGCTGGCGTTTTGGGGAAGCTTAATTTCAACGTCTTCAGGGTCTAGCTATGCCAGGAACCTATCCTGAAGGTGAAGGCATATGCTTGTCCGAAATGTTGGTAACTGTTTACCAGGCGACACGGCTTAACTTCCCAGAAGACTTGAATCTAAATCATAGGCGTGTTTTACGTTGCGTAATAATTTCTGCCATATTCTTCCCACTCCATATTCGGTGATCCGATACCGGAAACCTCGTGGTTTCAAGAATTCAGCGTCCGTTTCAATAGGGACCCCATTCGACTCCATAATTTTAGTAATTTTATCGGCTTTTGAGTTGTATAATGAGGACAAAATGACGATGTATTAAACAAAGTACGACTTAAATGTATAACATAACAGTGGGGCGTGTTTGAAAAGTTTCATTCTGATCAGGTTTACATAAATCGCTTTACTCATCACTTAAAGGACCAGTAAGCAGAATTATAAGTACTCCGTGGCAGAATTATGCATACTCTGTGGCATGTCCATAAATGTCAAAACTGTTAACACATTCCAGAAAAACAAGAGATTTAATGTGCTCTTAAAATTTCTCCGTTCAATAGGAGATCATATTCAAGATGTATGCAGATTTACAAATGACATTCTTTAAATGTCGATCCCCGAGGTTTACAATCAACGATGACCGCTGAACGATGTTCAACAGTATATCAAGTATGTAATGGCGAAGGATATAACATTAATTCTTTCTATACAGGCTTAAGATTCCAATATTTAACTCAAAGAAATGAAGAAGGTAATAAAAATAATCTTGAAAGACATGGATTACGTACCAACAAAGATTGTGAGGTTGGGGTAGTATTTCTTCTAACCACAGGAACGCACATTAGCCGTGTCGAATTGCAGGGGTGCGAAAATTAAAGAACCAGGATCCTAATAATAGCCACCATCTGAACTACATAGGTTAAAAAAAACTCACACAAAATAAAACAAAAAAAAACACACAAAACATTATAAACATGTAAATAGGGGAGGCTGAGTAGAGGTCAGTATAGTGACTATTCTCGGAATGGACGATCAGCTTTCGATTCCAAGGAAAGTTGGCGTATTCTGTCTTTGCAGCAGCGTCCAGACAGGTTCTGGGCCTATTCAGTCTCGTATCCAGTCGATGTCCGGAAATTCTGCACCCGTCAACAAGTTACAAAAGTGAAGCTGATCTCTCACCTCCGTCTAACACGAGATGAAGTATTTATATATTACGAGTAAAATACCTGTCAGTATTTCAGACTAGGGAAACTAAAACTGTAGGTAGACTAATGAGTAATAAATAGATAAAAGTATAACGGGTGAGCTACTTATAATGATCCATCCCATAGTTGGCTGGAGAAGCTGGGAAAACCCACGGGAAATCACAGCTAGTACATACAGCGACCTAGTCACAATTTGTACAGAGAAGTTTTCAAAATGACGTCAGAAGCGGAAACGCTTGAGAATGGAGGGGAAATATAGCGTTAAGTCTTCAACTCGGCACTAGATGGAGTGAACTTTTGACGTCACACCGCGTTCGCCTTACTCCCGAGAAGATTCCTCTATATCCAATGGATATGAGGCTACGTGGGTCGCAGAGCCGCTCTTCATAGTGATAAATAATGATGACAATAATAATAATAATAATAATAATAATAAAGAAAATATTAATCATAGATGCTAAAGGTATAATTTTCACTGATGAACACGGGGTTAAAACAATAGACCGGACTTAAAATCACATAATTTGTTTTTTGTGTAGTAGCGCGCAGTGGCCACCCTACCACTGACACCACTAAGTTAAAAGCTATCGCTGCCACCAACAGACAACACCATGTAGGATTTCAGGTGTATTGTAATCTAAATTACAGTATCCATATATTAACAAAGAAGGTTAGTCACTTCTATTATCAACCAACAACTGCACTTATATAACTTTCACATAAAACACTTAAAATCACTCCGACTTGATTCGATCTTGTCAGATCATCATCAGGGAGCTTTGTTGTTCCTTGCTAAAGTCATATTACAATATTCACAATTTAACTCGTTTTTACAAACAAGGTGTTGTGGCAGCATGTCATGTTGTGTAGGAATGTGTTGTTGGGAGAACAGTTGGCTAGGTGTGCGTCGTATGCTACGTAATGATGGATTCATTATGTAGCATACGACGCACATCTAGCCAACTGCTCTCTCTACAACACATTCCTATACAACATGACATGTTGCCACAACACCTTGTTTGCAAAAACGAATTAAATTGTGAATATTGTAATATAACTTTAGCAAGGAACAACAAAGCTCCTTGATGATGATCTGACAAGATCGACACATGTCGGAGTGATTTTAAGTGTTTTTAAAGTGTTTTATGTGAAAGTTATGTAAGTGCAGTTGTTAGTTGATAATAAAAGTGATTCTACAAAAATTCACGGTGAAACAATAATATTTAAAGAAGGTTAGCTTCTAAACACTAAGGTAAAAGTATAATAAAAAACAAATAATGTAGAACAATTGAAAATAGTACTTTTCCTAGAAAAAAGACAACTTGATCACCACCTGCCGATGCAAACTCCCTTTTATTACTGCGGCTGTCCAATTTGGAATAAAATTTTAAAAAGGTCAAAAAATGTATAAAAGGAAATATATCACTGAGCAATTTTAAAAACTTTGATTTGGTTCTAGATGAAGTTAACGACGCTTACCTTGCATTTTCAAAAACAGCAGTGAAGCCCGTATCTCGTAGTCGTACAATTTTAAGCACTGCCTACATGTCTGCTTCCATCGGAGTTTCGGGGGAAAAAATACTGTTCAACTGCAGCTTCGCAAAAACCCCACACACATTCTCAACATAAGTCAGCCATTAAGTTTGTCACCTAGCAACAGTCTCCTGCTGTTTCAGCTATTTTGCTGTTGCCATGTGAAAGATAGGTGACCCAGCCTTCCTATTCATCTAGCTGAGGAAAATACCCCAGCTGTTCACCACAATCTACTGTGGACATATGCAAAATGAAATGAAATGAAATGAAATAAAATAAAATAACATTTTTTTACAGGGCACTACTTTGCTAATAAAATCAGTTTCGATATTTGATTTCTCAAAATTGTCAGACCAGCAGAAGAATTCTTATACAAATACACACATAACCAGTCTGTCACCAAGAATTATATCAAACACCAGCCATTGTTACTACCCTTACAATATTCTTTTATATTCTTTCACTTCTTGTGTGACCCCCCCCCCCCCCCCCCTCCCTTTTTCACCCCCCCCT
>Ga0123357_10006670_pt1 | contig 14144 bp, 10 predicted proteins | sample TergutEmb28metaG_FD_89873 | JGI IMG/M metagenome (GOLD analysis project Ga0123357, IMG submission 89873) | Embiratermes neotenicus P4 segment gut microbial communities from Petit-Saut dam, French Guiana - Emb289 P4 | ecosystem: Host-associated > Arthropoda: Insects > Digestive system > Gut ... | reverse complement strand
CCCAAACCAGCGAAAGCAGCCCACCACCCCCCCCCCCCCCCCCCCCCCCCGGCGAGCCTTGGTCGGGAGAAAAAAAAAAAAATAGGTTTGGTTTTGTATTGGGGGGGGGGGGGGGGGGGGAGCTAAGGGAAGCCGACCAAAGGAGTCAAATTCCTATACCTCGTGCGGCGAAAATGCTATGTGTCCTTCTTGCACTGCACTCCGCTTCCTTACGCGGTGCAATGGGCAGGGTGCAGTACCAGTCGTAGGCTGCACCAGTGTCACGTGACCCCACGGCCTCTCAGCACGCATTGCATGTGCACGGCACAGACGGGGTCTTGAGACATTTTTAAAATTAACTCTTACTCGGTTGTAATGTTGCTAGACGCGGGTGAGCTCGTTCCACCAGATGACGATTTTAACGATATCCGATGTGACCGTTATGCCATTATGCCATTAGAGACCACCTGCAGCTCACACTTTAAACAGTTACTGCAGCGTGGCGAAAGCACGGACGTGTGACGTGGTATCGACACTACACACACGTTACTGCAGGCTCCCAGCTGTAGGTTTGGAAAATAAGCAACCTGTGTGTTGGTGCTGCGATTTTGTAGATTGGAACAGCAGTGTCGAGGGCTGTCAGGTTGGTAACGATATGTGCTGGAACTGCGGAATTTTGTAGGCAGCCAGGCAGCAGACTTGCCTAACAAATTACGTAATTTGTTAGAGACATCTGCAGTTACATTCGTGGCGACAGTGAAACCTTGAGAAGGTTTGCCACACGGACAGGGTGACCACAGTTATGATGATGACGGTAGCTTGACAAGCGATAGAGCATTACAGCTGGAGTAGCGGGTAGCCGCGATAGGGGGGTAGGAGACTTCTGTGTCTTCCGAAACGTCCGGACCGGTACTGGGGCGCACTGAGCCTCATTTCCAGAGGGTTAAAGCGGCCGGAGCGTGAAATTTACCAGTCACTAACATCAAGTGCCGAGATTAATATCGAATGGAGAGACACCTTTACTGCCCCCCCCCCCTCGTGCTTTATTATCGTGGATGGGATAAAGCTACCGGACTGTTGCCAGATTAGAATGTGATAACGATCGGTAGCAGGAGAGTTGCGTTTGATAGCCGACTTAAAATGCAGCTCAGCAGACATAATAAAATGTATTTGGGACGAACAAATGTAATCCATCCTTCTATATGTTTCGATATTCCAAGGAAATCCTCAGGACTATAATTAATGAACGTCCATATATTTTCTCCCCGATGGTAGGGACCATGTGAGAGCAATGCAGCGATGCAGGAATTATGCAACTTAGGTGCTTCAGATAATGTTTCTTGAGGTAGACTTGGGGAGTCGAAACGTGTAGCACATAGGAGAGAGGTGGTCGATCCCAAGTGTTGTTCATTGTTCGTAATGTGTCTGCTTCCGTCAAATATAAGGAAAACGTGACGATGCAGCAAAATTAGCTACATTTTATTTTTGCCTTCTAAAGTCAGGTTACCTAAACGTACGATCACTCAGACTGTCAGCTGCCACGTAGGTCAGTAGGCTTTGTCTTCGTATGCAACAACAAACAGGGCGGTTCTAAATGTGTTTTGTAAATGAATGTTGTACTTTGTTATTTTGTAAGCTAGTAACTCCTCTACAGACACGTGTGTGTGTGTGTGTGTGTGTCAGAGAGTAGTGTACCAAGTGGTGTTCCTGCAGTAATGACAAATCGTTATTTTCGTCTATAATGGATTGTTACTGCAGGGAATGTAGCACGCACATTTTAAGGTACGATTGGCCTACTCCTTCCCTGTGTGCATAGAAGTGTAAGTGGTATAAATAGTTGCCCTTTGTTACTGGCAATGAAGGGCATACAAAGGCTTGTAAATGCGAACTCTCAGTGGTGCTGACATGACGCCCCGTGCACGCTCTGTCACGAGTCACGAGTCACGACAAGCTGCATGCAGGAGCGTTAACACCTCCACAGGGTGCTCCAAGCTTTCTGTTTTGTTGATGCACGTAACCAGTGCTTCCTGACGCACCTGTTCAGGACGTCGTCTTGTGCCGGCTAGCGTGCAGCTCAGTGGCAGAGGGTGTCTTTTTTATCGTGACCCTGTTCACTGCAACTTTGTCGTGTAGAAGCCTCGCATCGGCCGGGACATCGCGGCTGGCATGTGCAGTCACGTGGTAAGGACAGACAGTGCCTTAAATGACGACGACGTGTATGTATGTCAACGGTATCGATTATTAATTTCCGAAGAATTCTGCTTATCGCAGCGAGTTAGGGAAGACAAGAACACTTGAAGTCTTGTCACAAATCAGCGATATTTGCTGTTGGTTGCTCCATCACTGTGCTAGCATGCCGTCTGTTATTTCTGCCACGTTGGCTGTCTCTCCACTCACATTTTTGTGCTGTCCTGCAGGAGCGGGCAGTTCGTGGTAATGTGCAGGAACACGGAGACGTCTTGACGACGTTTGGCTTGTAGTTTACAGGCACGAATGTATCCAGTAGTGAGAAGCTTTTTGCGAGATCGTAAAAATTAAATAACAGTCGTTAACAGCTGTGAATGTAGCCACTTATTGCACCCAGTTGTCGTTATTTTTCCAGTTAATTGCCATGCAGTGATGCGTGTGTGACATCTTTGTATCGGTTTTAAAACTGTATTGTAGCAGACATCCGGCTGTTACATTCACGGACACTTCCAATCGACAAATTCAGTGTGTCGGTCAAACTTTCAGCAGTCACTTCTCGGCTTTCCAAAATCAGTTTCTCCTCACACGTGACCTCCACACACATCCTTCCTTGATGTGCCGGATCCCCGTTTCGATTGTCTTTATGGATGTCCGTTCGACCATTTTCAAACTCTGTGCGTCTTTTTTCTGACCATTTCGTCATCACCACACACCCGTGTCAACTACCAACACGCTTGGCACTTACAAACAGAACAACACTACGAAACTTACGACGAACCGTTTCCAGTGCCGATCGCAGTGCACGTCAACTTATCTGCCTCACTGAATTCACACCAACTTCATGCTCTGAAGAAATTAAAACGGAAACATACCGATTTAATTCTGACACGTGTCAGGAGTGATTGTTAGTTGCCAAGGGAAAAGACAACTGTAAATAATTCCTTTTACATAATGTTTACAGTTCCTATTACATTGCAGTCATTTTTAACTTCTGTGCCTTTATGCCTTTCAGTTTAATGTTTTGGATCCCATTTCTTCAAAAGTCTTGGACTTCCCTGCGTAAGGTCATAAGAACCCAAGTGACCTGACCCCTCCCTGTAATTTGGTTCACATCGTGAGGGGCTGAGTCGGCGATCGTGGCGACAAACACGAAATGGTCGCAATAGTAATTCCATATTAGAATTGCAGTAAATCTAACCGCACGCTCGCCGCCTGCACGACATACGTACAGATTTGTGTCACAGTGGCAATGACTTGACATCGGTGTGACGTAACGGCCAGCGGTGACACAGACGGCGCCTGAACCTGTGGCCCTCACCGCGCAGCACACGATGCACTTGTAGCTGAGAATAATTTGCTGATACGTAATAGAACTTTCAGATATGTTGTCGCTGTTATCGGATATGTCATTTAGTCTTTCAGTCGGTAGCATTTGGCAGTCGAGCGTGGATTGGCACCACCCGAACTGGTCACCAGCCTTCTTATATTGTATATTGTTAGGTGATTTTCTTGTATCTACTTTCTTGGTGTTCGATTTGTCTCCATGTTTTGATTTACACACACACGCGCGCGCGCACACACACACACACACACACACATATATATATATATATATATATATATATATTAAACTCATTTAGATTGTAGCCTATGATAAATCGGTCTGTACCGCGTAGTGAACACTGTCGGTTATAAAAAGCAAACATTTAATGTTCTGCAGGAAGGTAATCACTTTTGATTCCGAGAATCACGCGGAGAGACAGATGCAGGAACAAAATTACTGTTTTTGTAACAAAACTGATGCTGTTAGACTGCATTCGCTGTTCTTTGGTCAACGTACGTTTCGTGGTTGAATTGCAGAGTTGTCGAGTGTTGCAAATGTTGGACACTGGGCTGTACGTGATTTAAGGTATGCGATCACAGTAGACTTTGTCAGTGTGCCTGGCAGCTTGAATGACACCGCATTGCGTTTGTCTAATTGAGTTCACTTCGGATAAGAAATACAGTTATGTCAACCTTAAAAACAAATCGTGCCATGTCACTGATGCTCACGAGCTGTTCTCAAGAATCCAAATATTAGCCTGCATTTTATCTGACTTCAGAATGTAATTCTGTCTTCTTCATGGAGTAGAAACTGTGTGATTTATGCTGTTTGATCTTGACAGCATCGGGATATTGACCGATAAATGTATATTCCTTCATGTATTTGAATTCGAAGTTTACATTTGAATTAATAAACCGCCATCTCCCTACAGTTATGTGACTGCTGCTGTTTAACTTAGAAAGGCCACATTAATTGTATCATTGAAAGAATAATTGTCTCTTCGAAGTTGTTCGTTGTGCTTAACGATTTGTACATAAGTTGAACAGTACAAGTTCAGAACTGGTAGTAAAGTACTGTCAAAAGAATAAATAAATGATAAAGAACAACGGGATGTAAGGATAAAACGAACATAGGTCACACGAAAAGCCTTGCGAATTCCTTTTTACCTGCGGTCGTTTATAATTGTGAGACCGCAGCGATAACCCGCTGTTCTCCCCCCTTTTTTACCGAAGAAAATAAAAAAAAAAAAAAAAAAAGTTTGGGTGGTCATCGCAAAAAAAAAAAAAAAAAAAGAAGAACTTTCTCCTGATACCGAACTCTGCCACTCGCCGCTGTCAGTTACATTATTCAGGTGCCCACACGCAGCTCGGTCTACCAACCGCCTCACCATATATCGATAATATTATAAGAATGTGTATGGGCTTAAAGGGAAAGTTTTTTTTTTTTTGTAAAACTTTAACCTTTTTTAACATAATCGGAGAACAGAAGTTTGTGAAGAGGAAGAGTGGAAAAAGGGGCTTAATGATAGGTTTCCTATAAGCTGCTGCAGTGGAGGACGATACCCGTATAGGGCTGACAGTAACCATGACGCCCCTAATTACAGTCCCTCTTCATTCCACCCCCAGCCTCTTTCACTTTCGCCCCTCCTTTAGACCGTCCAACACTGCCTTTCCATTGCCTCCTTTCGCAACCTTTTGAACCTTGCCCTACCCTCTTTGTTTCATCATCCACATAAGAGACAAAGAGGTGATGGAAAAGCCAGTCTTTAGCGTTTAGATTACTTGGCTTGTGGGGGTCTTGATTGTGCTAATGCTGGTCTCCTGCATTAGAATCGTCGGACACCTACAAGGACCGTTGCTACGTGTTAACATTCACTGCTACCTGGACATCACACGTTAGGCTGCAGGGCGAAGATGATAATTCAGTCCAGGCCTGTTCTGTTCTGTTCTGTTCTGTTCTGTTCTTGGGGTTATTTTCGTTCTCGCTTAACGCGCGATGACCAAGTGTACAGGCTTCAGGAATCGAAAGAAAAAAAAAGTTCTGGTCATAAATAAACAAAACAGGAAACAGCTCAAACAAACAACAAACCGGGGTTAATTTAACTGCTGACGTAGCAGCCGAGCAGAATTCGATTGAAAACAAATACTTCCTTTTAATTCAAGTCGTGGTTATGAGTGTGCTGAGTCAACAGCCCAGTGGCCAATCACATTATCAGCACAAATGGTCTGCGTACTGAAACAGTAACCACGGAATGGCGACACACAACAAAAAATGCAAATTACGTAATTAACACATGAAGACGACGACAACGACTACGAATTCCGCGTGAACGTTTCGTGTGCTGATGTTGGCAGCCCTTGATACCGCTATGTACAGCTGTTTTGCTCTTCGAATGATGGAGCTTTGTGGGTTCTGTGTAGTGGTGCCTGAACTTCGGAAGTGACAATGAAGGCATGCCCACTTCAGAAGTTCGCAAGTCATACGTTCTACCACCTGCGTTAAGAATCTCAGTGTAGAATATTCGGGTAGCCTGCAGCTCTGTATTTTTCGTAGGAAGCGTTCAGTAAATGCACCCGCTGGGTCTCTCGTTGGATCACGCGGATCCACAGACTGTCTTGACCCATGTATACGGGCGAGTGAGCGTGCGTGCGTAAAGCATCTTGGCCACAGTGCGTAGAAGTTGGCCACTGAATGCAAGATATCTACCCTGTTGCGGAGCCCCATGTCTTGTTTAAGGAACTGTTTTGGAAGTTTAACAGCGAGAATATAACCTGGAGACCTACCCTTCTCTGACCAAATATCAGAGATTAAACCGTTCGTTGGTTTTCCGTGAAATTGAGTACCGACGTTCTGTGCAAAACCTTGTCGAGCACGCGTGAGTTTCATGAAAATCGGCATACTGAGTCGAATTTTATTTAATGAAGTAAATGGATTTATACCGCACTTTCCATATTTCGTGACAGAGTTAGGCCAAATTCGGCGTTTGATATCGCCAGGTTATGACAGAGCAGTTATGAGTGTCGTTACAGTCAGAGTAGTGACAGTCGCACTGTACTGAAGGGTGTCAGTGAAACTGTACGAAATGTTCTGCGTCTTTGGTCCGATTTTGGTAGCAGTCGTTGCAGGAGACGCCCTCAGACAGCAAATCTCAAGAAAGCTACAGAGCACGCGTTGCCGGCGGGCGTTTTGTGGGTCTCGTGAAAATAGGCGTAAATAAAATTGTATTTACATTCGTATTCTGAAAACTTGCGATTTTTCGAAAGAATAAACCGCCTTCATGAAGTCTGTGCAGCGCTCCTCGGATTACGCCATTTGTAATCTTGTTCCATTTTAGGAGAATATTGACACTGGCAACTAAACGTATCAGACAGCGCAGTACATTCAGCCCATTGACATAATGACAAACCTAATTCAGGTGTAATGTGTTCCTTTTTGTGTAATTCCCCGGCGTCTGAGTTCTAATAGCCGACGTTTCAGAACTCACTGTCGGTTCCATCTTCATAGGCAGGTGAATGAAGTATTTCAGGTGCTGTAACGATCAGAAAGGTTTCCAGGTTGTGACACTGGTTGTTGCTCATTTGACGTTCTTTTTTACGCCCTCACGCTTCATAATAAAGGTTGGTTCCGGTGTTTCGGTGCACTGTGTGCCTCCATCTTCAGGGTGAATGAATGTGGCATCCAGCATCATTTGAAGAAATTTATTTTTTTGTTGTAAGTTAACTGATTTGGAAGTGACGCTGCAATGTAAAGGGATGAAACTGTTCATTAGGCCTTATTTGACGATGCTGAGAACGTGTACATTACTGTATGGGCCAGTGGGTCCGTTTACATTTACTGCAGGAACCAAAACTGCAATACAGTAGTTTCGGTCCTTCGTGGACAGCGGCCAGTATCTCTGCAACGTGAATGCTTCTCGACGTTTCGAAGCATCGTACTGCATTCTTCAACATTCAAGGGTTTTGACTGCTTGAGTGTTGAATATGAAGTCACCACGCCTTTTCGAAACGTCGGCAGCCATTCACGAAACGACAGGAGTGCGTGACTTCACTGCAGCACCGCTGCGAGAACCTAAAATCTCGTGCCTCTGTCCTTCTCTGTGCCCACACGCTGCCTGTGGTCAAGTTTGAAACTCGGAAAACTGCAACACTGAAAACTGAAATTAATTCATAAACAATACCGATTTGCTGAGATGCGTGACAAGAGTGTTGCGTTAGGTGTGTCAGTCTGTTTGGTTAATATCGTAGGTGGCTGGCTGCTGTGTTTTGGTGAGTGGTCACCGGTATTCTGGTAAGGTGTGCAGCCGTCGCCATTAGCAGTAGAAGCAAAGAGCAACGAAGACCATGTCGGTGTGAGAAGCAGCAGCAGCAGCAACCTGAAGGTGGAGGCACGATGTGTGTAGTGTGACAGCGGTCAGTTGGTGCAGCTGAGGGCTCGAACATGCGCTCCCTTAAGTGTGAGGCCGCCAGTTATTGTATTTCATAGTTCGTCGGTGAATGTGGTTGGCGTTTGGACGAATGATTCGTTCCGGTGTGCAGGTACGTAATTCTAAGAAGCTCAGCGTCGCTACTCGTGTTATATGTCAGTGGATATGCGTCTTCATGTTGACGCCGTGCTGTTCTGCACTTTACTGGTTTTGCTTTGTACCCACATTTTCATTTTGTTGTCTCCATGTCTGATCAGAAAGCAGCACGACTGCCAATGCTTTCACTTCGTGACGCAGTACACAATTTGCCAAGGCGTCCTTTATTTCTAGACGCCATGCGGTTGAGAAATGCGCTCTCCTGTGCTGTTGCATAGTGTGTAGTCATAATTTCTTACCGACGTTTCGGTACAACCTATAGGTCCCTTCTGGAAGGGTCACGTACCCGTACGGTTCTACGGCACACCAATAAATGTGCCTGTAATTTGATTCGCCCCTGTAAGTACAGCACAGCCTTTGCTGCTCCTGTTTTCAAGAACCTCAGTACTACAGGCCTGTCTGCTGTACACAGAATCCACAAAAGTGTGACTGTACGACACATTTATGTACGCCTCTAAGCAGCATGTGGCTCTCACGGCGTCGATTTTTATAAAACACTCACGCAAACCTTTTTGGGCATTTCATGCATCGATTTTTTTCCCCCTTAATCGTACCAAAAGCGACGAAAATAAGAGACAGATTTCCTATACTCCTGTAAACAAAGTCTGTCACACGCCAGTTCGCAGGAAAGTCACAGCGGTTACTTGAATGATGTGCACATCGTACTCGCTTACCGAATTTGGTCTAACTCGGGTAAGAAATACGGAAACTGTAAATATGAATTTCTTTACACCCGGAAGTAAAGTATGGCTGTTACCAAGCAGCTGCACAGGCAACGCATCATTTACTGCACGACGTTCCTGTCAATTTCTGTGTGGAATGTAACGAAAATCCGACAGCTGTTAACACGTACAGACCGACAGACGGATGGAAGGGCGGTCGTCATACAAGGCGATCTTTTTAGGGGCCTTGGCATAGTGGCGTAAAGAGCCTGGTACCTTCGTCATGTCTGTCTGTCTGTCTGTCTGTATGCATGCATCAGCCCGGCTCCCATTTGATTTTGAGGACTTGGGTTAAAGTCGAACAGAAGTGTTGCGCATTGGCATGAAGACCTGAGTCTACTTTATTTTGTCTGGCCACATTAAATTGCCATGAAAGGCTCTCTTCGAGTGATACGGTATCGGACTGTTAGGATATGCGGGGAGGTACAAATATTTCGCGAACGCGTCACGATGTTACGTTGTACGTACGTGGTCTGTCTTGTCTACCTCTAACAATGTTCCTAATAACGACAGAGAAAAACGTTGCGCCTGGCACATGACGGTGGCTGTGACCAGCAAAACGACTCTGCTCTACAGAAGTGATGTTAAATGGCGGTTCCGATAGTCGCCGGCGTCATTACTTGGCCCTCCTTCGCTGATCACGGAAACGAAATGCTTGAGAACCGCTGCGATGTCGCCACTCATGTCTTCCCGCCCAGCTGCCATCAAAGGGCAGCAGCAGCGTCGTTAGCTCATGTATTCCACCCTGCATCATTTAAATAATACATCGTGCCTCTGGGAATTGATCAGTGGCTCAGGTACCATAGCTGCTTATTAGGAGGTGTGGCGGAGCGGTCTTGAAAGGGGAAGCAGTGTGTGGGGTCACGAAGCGTCATTCGGAGCGGTCACACACACAAGTGCTCTAAAATAATTATATTTTTCTCCGCATGTATAAAAGCATTAGGTCTCTTTGTGGAACTGAATTTCAAATGTCCTGACTACATTGATGTTTCCTATATTTGTAACTTTCGTGGTGATTTATAAATGAGAGCGCCATGCGATGACGCAGATCGTACGTCGCCGGCATCTCATCATGGAAGCCCGAGTTCAGTCCCCGGCCATTCCATGTGGGATTTGTGGTGGAAAAAGTGGCACTGGAACAGGCTTTTCTCCGAGTACTTTGTAAGTCGGTGTTTTCGTCGTCCGGATAAATTGTCAGGTACTCTAGTCTGTAGTTTATCTAGTAGTTAAAATGTAGAACATTCGCATAAATAAGATTTGGCGATAGAGTATGTCTATCGGTCATGTTACGCGTCTTTGCGGTCAGAAGTGGCTGTCGAATCCCTTCCATCCAGCAGCTGAAGAAATACGTTTCTTCACTTTGCGAGACAGAAGTGCAAAATGGATACAGATTGTTACAAAAATGAAACTATTTGTACATTCTCGGGTACGTACGTAAATAATTATTCCTGTGGGCATTTTCTGGGGTAAAAATATTAATAAGAATCGTGAGACCAAAACGATGTGCTTGCAATACGTTGTGAGTTCAGATGGAAGGGATATTAACAGTTGCGTGTGAAATTCTGTTGGAAGATCTGGAAGGAGGAGGTCACTGGGAAGAACAGTGGGTTAGAAAGGGTTGTGGGGACCGGTGCTGGGCTGTTGTTACCACGGTAATGAACCTTGGGTTCCTTGCAGTACGGCGCTCCAGTAAGGACTGTTTGTGACTGACAGCCACAACAGGTCTTCCGGGGTGTGACGCAGAGACTCTGTACTAGTGGTTCCCGGCGTTTCGAAGCGTCGGTACCACTAGAGCAGCGTCACAAGACCCTACTCGTTTATTCATGACATTTTAATACGTCCGTTCTTCGTGTACCGAATATTGCGACATTTATTAAGTTTCACGATGCTGCATTAGATTTCAGGCTATTTTAGAAGCGGCAGTTTGATTGCATTTCACTGTGACCACTGACCGACCAGTCTTACAGGTGGCAATGCGCTTCGCTGTATCACGGGTGAGCGTTTTGTTTGCAACCGGCCACGCTAATTACCTTTTGAGCAGCCAGCAGTCTGAGGCACCGAGTGGGGGCGGACCGGTCGCGCACATGCACATTATTTTATTGCATTTAATTTAACGACACTTCCTCAGCTACAGGCGTTATTTAACGCCGAATGAGAGGGGAAAGCAATCAAGAACAGTGTACATGTAAGGATTTGGAAGGATGCGTTTTTATGGTATTATGGGATACAATACCACCATTTTGCCAGAGACAGCGGGAGATTTCAGTTGGGTATTACCGGGTTTTGAATCGAGTACCTATTGTATAAGTCTGTACCAGCCTGCATGATGGCCGTGAAGGCACGCTGTCATTCGGAGCACATAGCAGTGTGAGCTGTCGGCCCCTTGGCGCATCTACATGATTCAGCGTGTACAGTAAATAACATCGGGAGATACCTCTCAGCTGAACTTGCCTGCCTGCCCATCGAAACCCCCCCCCCCTCCCCCGTCCCACAAGTTTCTGTCGTAATCACCTTAACGTTGTGTGGAGGTTGACAAGTGTAAATCTGCCATTTCTGGTATTTCTCTATTCTTCATTATTTCTTCCTTCTTGGTCCATGTATGTGTGTGTGTGTGTGTATGTGCTAGCATACATACATACGTATGTTGCTCAGCACATTTACCTGCACCGTGCACATTCTCTACCTCTCTGTGCAGTGGACAGACAATCTGCTCATATGAACTTGACAGTTTACAGAACTTCACTTAGCAGAGTTCATTTTCAAAAGTCAGCAGGTTACGACGTACCGATTGGTAAATTGCAGTTCTACTGGTCCCAGAAGACTTGAGTCTTCTAACGGCGCTTCGCTTGCTCAAGAAATGGACTTCCATAAACGCCAGTCCGGTCGCTGGCTGTTGACATCGTGCTTTTGTGTATCGAATTTTTAGGGTTCGAGTTTTTAAACTTCAGAAACAAAACCGATTGTGTTCAGCGTGAGAAATAGTTACAAACTGACAGTTACTTTCAGTTGAACTTAAAATTTAAAACTCTGAATTTGTTCTTCCCCGCAACAAATTTAAAGATCTGTTTTTTTCTAAATGTGGTCATGTTTAGATTATTCGTGAAGAAAACGTTAGGGACTGAATATTTTATTTGGTCTGTTCTTACGTAACACGCTGTTTGGAATAGTATTTTTTTGCAGTTCCTCACTGAATTCGAAAGAGCCAACTGACGGAGTAAACTCAAAACGGACGACATCCAGCACTGTGTAAATACTTGGCTGTTGTTTCGGTTTTGTCGGTTAAAACAAACGACAGATTTTGTCAAAATATTACTGAGAATAACAATAACAGTAACAATAACAGTAACTGCACAAGGCAAGCTTTGAACTAGAAGTGACGTCATAATTAGTAATGTTCAAGATTATTTCGATCGACGCCCTGTGCTGCACAGTCACAGCTACCTGTGCAGCTCAGTGTTGATGTTCGTGATCAGTTGGGACCTATGGAACGTTCACAGACATCGGAATTAGTTTGCAGTTTCCACATCTGTTTGGTTCCAAACACCAGCTATGAAAACGTAAAGCAACTGCAAAAAGTTCAGGAAGCTTGAAAGTTCGTTTTGAATGAAACACAATTTTTGGAATCGCAAAATATATAAGGGAATTGCACGCCAGGTTTCCATAAACCCCGCTTTAAAGACGGTAGATCGTGACTGAGCTGCGAGTGATGTGCATAACAGCAGGAAGGTGATCTCAACCCCATTCGTCGGGACGAGTCCCGTAAAGTCGAAATATTTGTGTTATAGTGACAGATTGCGAAAACCAAATCTTTGGAGCGTCGAATTTAACGGCCTTGGCACGGGCATGTTCGGTGTGATTGTGCCATGTTGGCACCGGGTGAAGGCGGCCTGCTGGCAACTCACTGTGCAGATGTGACGGCAGAACTCACAAGTAATACCGGGTGTCGTAAGACGGATACAAGACGCAGCGTGTTTCCATCCCAACCCCAAACGTAACATTGCTACATGTGCGCGTGATCTGTGCTGCTTCTGGTGGTAGCAGTGGGGATAGAGGAGCGGTGGGGGTGGGGGTGCGAAAAACAAGACTTTGCAAATTGAGTGGGACCTTGAAATTAAGAAAATGAACTTAGGCGCAAAAGGGATTCGCATATGTGTCTTTTTCTGTTGTGGTTTACTAGACACGGCAAGAAGTAGAAGCAGAGTTGCTGCCTTGGGAACAAAGACGAAACGAAAGAGAGAAGGATGAAATGTATGTAAGACAACAGGGAGGAAGTGATAAAGGGAAGGATGAAATATATGTAAGAGAATATAATTAACCTGAGGTTTTTGCATGAGGAGGGCTGTGGCGGTTGAGGTGGAGTCTTCGGGGAGTGGCGGTGTGGTTTGGGGTTAAAATGTTTCTGCAAGAAGTGAGGCGTGCAAATTAAAGAAGATAATAATGTTCTTGTAGCGCTGTTTGGGTCACAGGAAGAGTGGCTGTTGTTGTGAGTAAGACAGTGCCACAACGTACCAAATAAGTGCTGAATCCATGGGAAGTTCTTCTTTTGAAGGCAGTAGATACTGGAATGCAAGAAACTGCCATTTTTATGGACTTCTAAATTTCATTGCCATTTTGACACAATGCACTCCTGGCCGCCTGCCTGTTCAATTAACTACGTCCCCATCCTGACACCCTATTTGTTTTAGAGCCATTTAATATTATCCTTCCAGCCACACCAAGATCTACCAAGCGGCCTCTTGACCGTAGCTTCTGTAACTGTAACTGTATTTTTAAAGTCTGACCTCATTCTTAAATCTCCGTCGTATTGTCGCCCTTGGTTTCTTGATCGTAATAATATTTGTTGGCAGATAGGAATTGTTGTCTGAAACAGCATACGAAAGCAGACGCATTGAACTTCTGGGAGATATGGTTTACAGGGGACATGTGTCAGAGGAGCTGAAGTAGACTTAATGTAGAAATTAGTTAGTCAATTACTCACTTATGGCGTCACAGAAAAACTAAAGCTGTAGAGTTTTGGTAAGTAAAAATCCATGAACTAATGACGCATTAAAAATAACTTTATAATGAAAACTGTCAACGTTTAAAGCCCTGTGGTCACCTTACGTACTACCACGTTTAACATTTAAAAATTCCACGTTCTGCCCACACAGAATGTATTTATGTGTTTTGTGTGGATCTCAGAACAAACAGCGATTATTTCCCTATACAGCATTAACTGACTGCTTTCTATAACCGAGACGGGGTGTGTTTACTGCGCGGTACGGACTGGGCCTTTAAACAGTTTTTTGTTTGTTTTTGGCGCGACAGCCCCCCCCCCCAGTGGGCCAAGACCTCCTCATTCACGAGGTTTTCT
>Ga0123357_10006668_pt1 | contig 14145 bp, 12 predicted proteins | sample TergutEmb28metaG_FD_89873 | JGI IMG/M metagenome (GOLD analysis project Ga0123357, IMG submission 89873) | Embiratermes neotenicus P4 segment gut microbial communities from Petit-Saut dam, French Guiana - Emb289 P4 | ecosystem: Host-associated > Arthropoda: Insects > Digestive system > Gut ... | reverse complement strand
TTGGTATCCTGATACTCATCAACCAGAACGTGATCAAAGCGTGCCCCGATTTCGCCGGCAATCACGGGCTCGCTCATCATCTGCGCCCAATAGAGCAGCAGATCGTCGTAATCGAGCACATGTGGCAGTCGTGCCCCTGGCCGCGGCGTCATTTTCCGCGCGGCTGAATTTCCCGCACGGCCGGGTTGCCGGCTGGGAGCAGCGATTTGACCGGGATGGCTGATCGACCGGTGCGGACAGACGGGCATTCATTGGATGCTCAGGCTCAATCGGATTTCAAGGGGAATTGCACTTTGGCAGCCTGTCGCGTAGGACTGATCCGCGGCGCGTGGCTTTGACGTGGATGGGTTGTCGCTGCTGGACAATGCAGACATCGTGAACTTCCTGCCGGAAAACAGTGAAGCCGGGGTGTTGCCGGCTGCCTCTCAAGGGTTTGTGTATGCCGCGATCTGCGTTCCCGCTGGTGCAGGAAGGTGCCTCTTCCGGGCGGGCGGATGACGTGGCGTCTCCAGGAGAAATCCTTTTTGCCGATGTCGAGGTCAGTCGGCGGTCGCGCGTGATTCTCACCATCCCGCAACTTCGTCTGGTCGAGCGCCGCGTCGGGCTGATCGGCAATAACGGGTCCGGCAAAAGCACAATGCTGCGGCTGATCAACGGGCTGCTGCTGCCGGCAAAGGGCCAGGTGACCACGGCCGGGCTCGATACCGTGAGAGGGCGCCGGCAATTGCCGGCAAAGGTCGGCTTCCTGTTTCAGAATCCCGATCACCAGCTGATTTTTCCGACCGTTATTGAGGAGATCGCGTTCGGGCCGCGGGAACTCGGCATGCCCGCGCAGGATGCCCGGGCGCAGGCGGTGGCGCTTCTGGAACGCCATAATTGCGCGGATTGGGCCGATCGCAACGTCAATGAATTGTCGGGTGGCCAGAGGCAGCTCCTGTGCATTCTTGCCGTGCTCGCCAGCCGTCCTTCGATCCTGCTGATGGATGAACCCTTTTCCAGTCTTGACCTGCCCAGCCGGCTCACACTGTTCGGCCAGATCGCGGCACTGCCACAGCAGGTGGTGATGGCGTCGCATGATCTCGACATGCTGAGTGGGTTCGATCGTGTGATCTGGCTCGACCATGGCGTCATCCGCGCCGACGGAGCGCCGGCTGAGGTCATCCCGGCCTATCGCAGCGCTGTGATGTCGCCTGGTTCAGAATACCTCGTGACCGAATGCTGATCGACGGTCTCGCCCCCCCCAGCTGGCTGCATCCGGTCCGTGCCGGCGTCAAACTCGCCGCTCTCGCGGCCCTGAGCCTGGTTCTGCTGGCGCTTGACGACTGGCGCAGTCTGGCGGGCGCGCTCTTCGCCATCCTGCTGGTCAGCTCCAGTCTTGGTCGTGGCAGCGTGGGGCGTCTCAGCGGCCTGTGGCGCCTCGCCCCCCTGATCCTGCTTGTCGGTGCCCTGCAGGCGCTGGCAGGCGGCTGGAATGCGGGTGCCGTGGTGAGCCTGCGCCTGCTGGCGCTGTTGCTGCTGGCGGAGCTGGTTACCATGACAACCTCAACCAGTGCCATGATGGATGCACTGACGCCGCTCCTCAGGCTCATGCGCCCGCTTGGGGTCAACCCGCGCAAGGTGGCGCTGGCGGTGGCTCTGGTCCTGCGTTTCGTGCCGCTGCTGGTGGCGCAATGGCGGGAGCGGGAGGAGGCATGGAAGGCCCGCAGCACGCGCCGGGTTCCGCTGCATCTGGTCGCGGTCTTCGTTGCGGACGTTCTTCTGCTTGCCGATCGCGTCGGCGAAGCCCTTGATGCCCGCGGTTTTGATTCCGGCGCATCGCCCCCTCATTCTCCGACACCACGAGGTTAAGCCGCATGGAGTCTCGCGCCATCACCCGCATCAGTCTGATGGCTGCCGTGATTGCAGCGCTTGGGCTGCTTCCCGCCATCCTGTTGCCGATTGCCGCCGGCGTCCCGATCACGGCTCAGACGCTCGGTGTGATGCTGACCGGTATTGTCCTCGGTCCCCGTCATGGCGCGCTTGCGGTGCTGCTGTTGCTTTTCGTGGTCGTGCTCGGCGCGCCACTCCTGTCGGGCGGCCGAGGCGGAGTTTCCGTCCTGTTCGCGCCCACGGTTGGCTTCATGCTCGGTTTTGTTCCCGCGGCCTTTGTCACCGGTCTGGTGATGGAACGCCTGAAACAGGTTCCGGTCTTTGTGGCAGCCCTCACGGCTGCGGTCATCGGTGGCATCGTGGTGGAATATGGCTGCGGTATCATCGGTCTGATGGTGACGGCACGGCTCAACCCCTTTCAGGCGGTGCTGGCGAGTGCGGTGTTTCTCCCTGGCGATCTCATCAAGGCTTTTGCTACCGCGCTGATTGCAAGCGCGGCGCAGCGCGCCTATCCTGCAAGCATCGCGAGCCGCTCATGAGGGAGGCCGAGACCATCATTGCGACCCTGTCGCGCCATGCCGGTGCAACACCTGAGCGCCTGGCGCTGATCTCCGGGGACCACCGCATCCGTTTCGCGGAACTCCATCGTGAAGTGGAGCGTGTGGCGGGGTATCTTGCCAGGACGGTCCCGGAGGGTCGTGGCGTCGCTCTCCATCTGCCGAACGGAGCGGTGCTGGCGCTGCTTTTCCTCGCTGCCTGCCGAGCGGGACGCGAAGCCCAGATTCTTGATCCGGCCTGGCCTGGCGCCAGCACAAGGTCCGTGATTGCGACGCTTGCGCCGGCGCTTGTTGTCAGCCAGGACGCAATTTCCGGCATTGCAGGCGTTCGCCATCACCGCATCGACCCCGAGGCGTCGTTTGCCGATGTGGCCGCAGCGCTTGGTGCCGTTGAGGCAGGCGGGTTCAGTCTTCCTGATCCCGAGGTCGGCGTCGCCGATCCCGCACCGTGCACGCCCTTTCATGTCGGCTTCACCTCGGGTTCGACCGGCATGCCCAAGGGCTATCGCCGCCACCATCGCTCATGGATCGAGAGTTTTCGCGCCAGCAACCGCGAATTTGGTATCGGGGCCGACGATAGCGTATTGCTGCCGGGGCCCTTGACCCATTCCCTGTTTCTCTATGCTCTGGGCCATGGGCTCCATGTCGGCGCCACCGTCATCCTGTGCCGGCAGTTCCGGCCCACTCTGGTCCGGCACCTGGTGGCTGAGTTCGCGGCGAGCGTGATCTATGCGGTTCCGACCCAGCTTGAGATGATCCTGGAGGCGGGCAATGGGGGCGGCGAGTGTTTCCCGGGCGTGCGCTGGATCCTGTCGTCGGGCGCAAAATGGCAGGGACGGTCCATGGCGAAGTTGCGTGCACAATTCCCTCACGCGCACTTTGCCGAATTCTATGGCGCCTCGGAACTCAGTTTTGTCACGGTGGCGAAGGACAGCGATGCCTGTCCGGCGGATTCCGTGGGGCGCGCCTTTGAAGGTGTGGATCTGTCGATCCGAGACCACCTTGGGCGGCAGCTGCCGCGGGGGGAGGCCGGTCTGGTCTTTGTCGCCAGTCCGTTTCTGTTCACCGAATATGCCTGCGGGGAGGCCGGGCAGCTGGTCCGCCAGGGAGAGGCGCTGTCGGTCGGTGATGTCGGCATTGTTGATGCTTCCGGCTTTCTGCACCTGGTCGGCCGTGCCAGCCGCATGATCATCAGCTCCGGCAGGAATGTGCATCCTGAGGAAATCGAACGGGTGCTGGATTGCCATCCCGCGATCATGGCTTCCGCTGTACTCGGGATTGCCGACGCGCTCCGCGGCGAACGGCTGACGGCATTGCTCCAGCTGCGGCCACAGGCAACAGTTACACGAGCGGATCTGATCCGCCATGCGCGCTCATTTCTCCCCCTCTACAAGATCCCGCGCCGCTTTGCGCTGGCCCCTTTGTGGCCTTTGACCTCGTCCGGCAAGAGTGATTTCGAGGCTTTGCGGAGTCTCTTTGAAAGCGGCGTCTGCGAGATCCTGCGATGAGGGGAGCCTGTGTGATCGCGGCCCGCCGTACCGCCGTGGCGCCGCGCCATGGGGCGTTCAAGGCGTTCGAGGCGGACGAACTTGGTGCCGCCGTCATTGCCGCGCTTCTGGCGGATTGCAGTATCCCGGGTGAGGCAATCGACGAGGTGATCTTCGGCAACGCGCTTTACGGTGGCGGCAATCCGGCGCGACTGGCGGCGTTGCGTGCCGGATTGCCGGATCATGTGCCCGCTATGACCATCGATACGCAATGTTGTGCCGGGCTTGACGCCGTCATTCTCGCCGCCGACCGGATCCGGAGCGGTGCTGCGGATGCCGTGATCGCCGGCGGCATCGAGAGCTTCAGCCGCTCACCGTTACGGCTGCGGCGCCCGCGTCATGCGGGCGAAGAGCCGCAGCCTTATGACCGCCCGCCCTTTGCGCCATGGCCGCAGCGTGACCCCGACATGATCGAAGCCGCTGCCAGGCTGGCGAATTCATGGCATATTACCCGGGCGCAGCAGGAAAACTTCGCGATCGAAAGTCACGCTAAAGCGCTGCAGCATCCCGCCGGTCTGGAGGAGATCGTCGAACTCGCCGGGTTGTCTGGTGATGCCTTTCCGCGTCGTCTCAAGCCCGCGCTCTGCGCCCGTCTGGCACCGCTTGCCGGGGAGGCGGAATTCGCAGTCACGCCGGCGACCGTGGCGGTCGAGGCCGACGCGGCCGCAGCACTCCTGGTGGTGTCGCCGGAAATGGCGCGCCGCCTCAATGCGGCTGGCAGGTTGCGGATTGTGGCGGCAGCGCGCCGAGGCGGTGACCCGGCCATGCCGGGTACGGCACCGATTGCGGCGGCGAAGGCAGTCCTGAGATCTGCGGAAATTGCGCCATCGGAGATCCTGGTGGCGGAAATCATGGAAGCCTTTGCCAGCCAGGCCATCGCCTGTGTGGAGGCAATCGCGGTGGCATCTGCGGCGCTCAATCGCGGTGGCGGTGCTTTGGCGCGGGGCCATCCGATTGGCGCCTCCGGTGCGATTCTGATGGTGCGGATGTGGCACGAGCTGCAACATCAGCCCGGCGGCAGCTTTGGCCTCGCCGCCATCGCCGCAGCCGGCGGTCTCGGTTCGGCGCTGCTGGCCAGAGTTGAGCGCGAGGGTTGAGCGCAAAGGATGGAGAGACGGAGAAGATGGGGGGATCACCGCACAGCGCGCTGCTGCGTGTGGCGTGCGCACGTGAACTTGCCGCCTTTGTCGGCACTGAACTTGCACCGGGACGCTGGCGTTTCGTGACCCAGGAGGAGATCGATGCCTTCCTTGCGCTCACCGGTGACCGCAACTGGATTCACTGCGACACCGGGCGTGCAGCCGGGGAACTTGCAGGCGGCCGGACCATCGTTCCCGGCCAGCTTCTGCTCGCGCTCATACCGGGTCTGCTGCAGGAGATTTACCTGGTGACAGAGGCTTGCCAGGCCTATGCGGTTGCTCTCAACCGGGTCCGGTTTCGCCACATGCTTCATCCCGGCGACATGTTCCGGCTCAGTGCACGTCTTGACAAGGTGAGTGAGCGGCAGTCCTTCATCCAGGTGGATGCCAGTTGCCGCCTCGAACTTATGTCAAGGCAGCCTGTGTTGACGATGCAGCGCAGCGACGTGTTTCTGACAAATGGGTAGCTGGCTGGGGGCGATCACGCTCTTTGCGGCTCGCCTCACTTCTGAGCTTTGTTTTGCTCGGCTCACCCCCTTGCATGGGGCTCTGCCCGCCAGACGGCCAACTCCCGCCCCGGCATCGGGGTGAACCACTTCCCGGATCGGGACATAGGGGCTTTGCGAGTGTCGGGCGCCAGCGTGGCTTCTGCTGCCATTGAATGGCGACAAGGACCTCTGGCACTCGCGTCAGTTTCAGGGCAATGGCGGGGAAGCCGTCGGGGCAGTCCTTCTGGTTGTCGGCATGTTCAAACCTGACCGGGAACCGGCGGACGCGAGGGGCGCTCGGTCAGGGTCGCGTGGTGGCGGCGCTTATCGAATTATACGCGGTCGTCTGTTGCATGGTTGCTGATCGGGCCAGGGCCTCAATGTAACTGCCTCAATGTAACTGCCTCAATGTAACTGCCTCGATGCAACCGGCACGACCTGAGCGGGAGGCGCCCGGTGTGGAGAGCGCCCCGACATCGCTGGGCTGCATAGGGGTGCACCTGTATGCTTCCTGCGTCCTGGATAACCGGGCGGAAGACCTGGAATTGAATGGGACCTGAAATTGAAAGTGCCGGCTTGCCGCCACAGCGGCGCAGGCCAGCACTGAAACCGGAGAGGTTGCGGCGGCGATCAGGCGGCTCGTGCACTGAAAAGGGCCCGCAGGCGCAAGGGCGCGCAGCAATCTGGCATCTTTCGGTATGGCTTTTCCGTCAGATTGAAAGAGGCGGGATTCGGCGCCGAGGCGCCTCCCCGTCGTCCCCGGCGGAACGCCAGAGGGCAGCAAGGGAGGAGCGAAGACCCGCACTCCGGCTGTGCTTCATGGCAAGCTTGCGCGAGCAGAGGGAGTTCTCTTCGGCTGGCGACGGCTTCGGCCGCGTGGCTGGGAGACCGGGAAAACGCATCCGCAATCGAGGCGCGCCCAGCGCTGACCGCACGCGCAGTCGGTAACGATTTCGTGATCGTGCTGGCAAAGGTCTTTGCCGGCGGCGGATGTCCGTCGTGACGCGGAAAACGTTGATTTCGAAAGTGGGAGAGCCCTGGCGCGGGCGTGCTCGGAATTGGTGAAAGCCCCTGAAATCGCGTTTCTTTTATTGCGAGACAATTCACGAAGGCCACAATCATGGTGCGCCAATCGTCCGCAAACCGCACTCCAGCGCAAGCTTGTTCCCCGGCCTAAACCGGCTTGCCAAGGGGAGGCAGAATAATTACCAAATGTTTACGATTGGGTGGCGATCCGCCACGCGGCGCACTCAACTCCCTGTACCTTTGGGGTGTCGATGCGTTGCGGCGTGGCTGAACCTGTCCGCGGAGCGGGCAGGTTTTGTGCGTTTCCCCGGCTTCAAGCTCGCCAATCGGCTTCATGGGTCGTGGCGCCTGGCGTCATGGTGGTGGCGTCGCATTTTCAGAAATCGGCAACGATCAAGGGCTGAGACGGCGTGAGCTTTAAGTTGAAGTTGGAGTATGCGTAGATGAAACAGTTCATTGCGGCAATCTGTGTTGCCTTGTCGGTCCTGCTCTGGATGCCGCCCGGCTTTGCCGAAGGGCCCTCTTCCGTGGAAGCGGCGCAGAGAGCCGAATTGGAGGCGGCATGGAAAGCCGCCAGCAAGACCGGCATCGTCGGGCCGAGCAATATTACCCTGCTCAACCAGGCAACGTTGAAGCTTCCTGCGGGTCGCGTTTTTGTGCCCAAGGCGGAAGGGGCGCGGGTTCTGCGCGCCATGGGCAATGTCGTGCACGATCAGAGCTTTGTCGGCCTGATCGTCAGCACCGAGGAGAATGTGAACTGGCTGGTTACGGTCAAGTATATAAAGGAAGGCTACATCAAGGATGATGATGCCAGGCACTGGAATGCGGATGACCTGCTGAGCAGCATCAAAGATGGCGTGGAAGAAAGCAACAAGGATCGTGTCCGGCGCGGATTCGCGGAAATGCAGGTGATCGGCTGGGTCGAGTCGCCGGCCTATGATTCCCGGACGCATCGTCTCGTATGGTCTCTGCTTGGCAAGGAGAAGGGCGAGCCCGACAGCGCCGACAAAAACATCAACTACAATACTTACGCGCTCGGGCGCGAAGGCTATTTCAGTCTCAACCTGGTGACGACGTCAAGCCGGATCGCCAATGACAAGGCCGAGGCGCATCAGCTGCTCGCCGCGCTGTTCTATAATGACGGCAAGCGCTATGACGACTTCAACGTCGCCACCGATCAGGTCGCGGCCTATGGGCTGGTCGCGCTGGTGGGCGGGGCGGCGGTGGCCAAGAAACTCGGCCTGTTTGCGCTGGTGGGGGCCTTTCTGGCCAAGTTCGCCAAGCTGCTTTTCGTCGGTGCGGCGGTGGCGGCGGGCGGGGTGGCGAAACTGTTCGGGCGCAAGCCACGTGACGGAGAGGCCTGACGGGTCCTTTAACGCCGCATCTCGCGCCCTGTCGCATGCATCCGCGAAACCATGGTTGCGAGGGACGGTTCGGAATCGGGACTGTGGCGTGGGACGTGGGCCAGCGAGTCCGGGCGTCGTTTCGTGTGGAAGCGGCGGAATCTGCACCAGGTGCCGATGTTGTCTGGACTCGATCGCATTCCAGGGTGGCCGGTTTTCCATTGCGGCCGCGCTTTGGCGCGGGAAGCCAGATTCCTGCGGCCAAAGTGCCCCGACGACGAGCGCCGCAGCATTTCAGCCAGCTTGTGCCTCCGGCCGCTGGCCGACTTCAAATCTCGAATCCTTTGCCCGGCTCTTTGCCGTCGCTGCGGCCCGGAGAGCTGATCGAGGGCGCCTGGGACCTGCCGGTTCCGTGGCACCTGTCGGCTGGTGCGGGCTGACTGGTTTCGACTGAGGGCAGGAGGGCCAACCGGACTGCGAATTCCTGAGGCAGGCTGCGTCCCCTCCATTCTCACTACGGGTCCGGTGTAATTCTGCCTCCGGCTGGGGCGAGAGGTGCTCCGCTGCAGGGCCGGCAGTGCGTTCACGCCGACGGTCAGGGGTGCCCATTTCCGCTTCGGCAGTCCGCTTTTGCCTTGTGCAGCGCATAATGGCGGATTCCAACCGACCCACAGCCTGATCCGTGGGGGCCGATATCCTCAGCGCGGGCGCGCCTGACCTTCATACATATAGCTTAGCGTCTTCATCGAATTCATGTAGCCGGTGTTCATGGTCTCGATGTGGAAGCCGTTGCGGCAAAGAATGTCGCCGATGTCACGGTTGAGATGGCAGCCGCCGGACAGGCGTTTCCACAGCGGGGTCAGCCGGTCCTGCCACAGCTGTGGGCGTGGTTCCGGTGCCCGTCCGTGTTCAACGAAGAGCAGCTTTCCTCCCGGCTTCAGCACCCGGCGGGCCTCGCTTATGGCCCGGTCGATGTCGGGAATGCTGCACATGCTCCAGGTCGTGACCACGGTGTCGATGGCGTGGTCGTCGATCGGAATCGCTTCCGCGCTCGCTTCAATGAAGAGCGGCAGGATTTTGCGGCAGCGCACACGGCGCGCCATGGTGAGGAGCCTCGGGGTTGGTTCGAGGCCCAGAATCTCGCTGACTTCAGGTCCGTAGAAAGGGAGATTGAGGCCGGAACCGATGCCGATCTCCAATACCCGGCCTGTGGCGGCTGACACCACGCGCATGCGGTAGGGCAACAGTTCCCGGCTGCGCATCGTCATGTCGCAAAGCCTGGGAAGAAGGATATCGCTGTAAAAACCCATCTGCTGTGCCAAATTCCGGATGAGACAAGGTGGCTTACGGCGGAGATATGACGCGGGTCGCGGCGCGGCGCAACCGCAAGGTTCTCCCGCCGCGTTGAGTTGCGGAAGCTGCCCTCAATCGCCAATTTGCGGCAAGGGGTGGCAAAGGCTTGGGGAGGTCGGGGGTGGGTTGAGCGGATGGGTCCGTTGTCGGTCGAAGTCTTCGAAAACCGAAAAACCGGCAAGGATCAAGGCCATCACAGCGGCGTCGCCTTCCGGACCATCGCGCAAAGCGGTTGTTGGCCGGCGACGGGCACCCATCCCGGGGCGCCCCGTTGCCCTGCAAGATATCTCCCCCCCCGGGCATATGGAATGAGGCGAGTGGGATAAAAACAGCAGCATCCAGCCATCCTTCTCGCAGCCCGGCAATTTTGTCGTCACCGACCCAAAGGGCGGGCTTCACAGCCGGCTTCTGTCTGGTGTGCGGACGGGAGGGGAAAGATCCCATGGGGAATCCGTAGGGCTCACCGAACACTCTGAGCTGCCATCACCAGGGCGGAAAACCCTCCGGCGATTGACGAAAGCGCGGCTGCCTCACGCGCGCGCTTTTTGCATGAACGGCGGCAATGAGCCGCGCTCCTGTTTCAATCCACGGCGGTCGGCGGCAATACCGAGGGGAAACTCATGTGGGTTTCGCGGGAAAGTGTCGCTGAAATTTCCGACAGGGTTTGTCGAACCTTCGGTGCGCAAGCTGCGTGGACCGTGGACCGCACTTTCGCGTGCCTCAAAAGATGAGCGGTGTTCTGCCACAGAGAGCACGGCATAACCGATCCGTCGTCTGCCCATGATGTGCGGCTTTCAAGTCGAGCCTCCCCGTCGATTGCTGTGAACATTTGGGGAAGCAGAGTCTGATTGCCGCCGACCATGGATTGACAGTGTTGTCGAAGACACAGAACCCTGCACGATTCCCTCAAGGACTTGCATCAACGCATCAACGCCAGGTATCTGCGGATTTTGCGCGGGCTTTGAGAAAGTCTCCCGGCCTTTGGCGTGCCACGTGATCCGTGATATTTTCGTCGGCTTCCGATGTGGTGATCCCGCCCGGTGAGATATGGCGCCTGCCATCTCCTCCACATCCCCATGTGATTGTCGAGCCTTGGAGCAAAAGCCAAAACGGGATTTGGCAACGCGGTGGCAATCGGATAGATTCGCCGGTGTTGTGATCTTTTTCCCGGGGGAGTGGGGAATATGAGGTGGCGGACGGTCCTGGTTGGTCTGGTGCTGTGTCTGCAGGCGACGATTGCGAGCGCAGAGAACAAAGGAAACTACTATGTGGCGAACACGATGCCACCTGATGCATTCCTTGCCCTGCGCAATTTTCCATCCGGATATGGGCCGCGCATTATGGCACTGGCAAATGGCACCCGGCTCGATGTTCTGCTGCGGCGGACCGACGGCTGGTGGTATGTCAAAGTCATGCCTGCCGGCGAGGAGGGGTGGGTGCTGAGCGGCACACGCGACAAGGCCTATGTCCTGTGTTGCACGGACGGCCAGAGCGCGCAGCCGGTCCCGGAGTCGGCCGAGGCTTCGATCGCTTCGTTCAGCTGCCAGCAGCTCTGGTTCGGCCGCAACAGCATCTTCAAGGAGGCGGGCTATTGTTTCAGGACGCCGCGCGCAATTTCTGTCTTCGGCAATGCAGGTTGCCAGTTCGACAACATGGAGGATGTGCCTTTGAGTTCGGAGAACCAGACATTGATATCTGCCATCAAGAGTACCGAGCAGATGAAGGGATGTTCATCCTGATAGGGGTGGGGTCTGAAGGCGAAAAGATCAGAGACAGCTTGCGATTTGCCGCCAGCCCAGCTCTGCGCATCCGCTGGCGCCATTCGCGGGTACATGGGCGTGAGACCGGGCTGGCGCGCCTGGTGCAGCGTCGCCTGGACCGTGGTGCCACGGACGCCAGCCAAGAGCGCCAATCCTGTCGGTTGGCAGGTCGCAGATGCCGTGGTGCTCAATCTCCCCAGCCACAACGCACAGCACTGCCCATAGTCCCTCGGTGTAGTGCTGGCGCATGGTGTCGGGCAGAGCGCAGAGCGCTCGAACCGCACAGCCGTCGCCTCTGGTCTCGCGACACCTGCCTGTCTGGCGAGCCGGGTCAAGCAGCATCAGGATGAACAATCCTGACATCGGGAGCACTTCCGGGACAGCGCTATTCTGCGTCGAACGCGACCCGGATAGCGCATCCGGGAGCGATGTCTTGGGGGCATGGATGTTGCTTTCGCCAGATCCGTTGGAAATGGTGAATGGCGCATTGACGATTCACTTCGTTTTCGTCCTGATCTTCTGCATCAGGGCGCGCCTGGCCGACAGGCTGGAAGTGGAACACTGCAATTCGCTCAACTGCCCGGCAGCCCAGCTATCGAGTTCCGACACTGGGTAGAGCGGGAAGCGTCCGTGGTACCGGAACCTGGGACCGATCGAGGTGAGACAGGCAAGCTTCGCCAAAGCGTTCGGTGACGTAAGCAGGCCGTGCTGTTCCTTCAGATATTTCGTGGCGTCTTTCCGCCTGAGGTACTCTTCCATAATTTCTCCAACTCCGGCCAGATTTGCATATCGGCCGTAACTACAAAAAAACTCGGTGCTAAGTCCGCCAATGACGGTCGGTCCGTCCTGTTGGTGTCGTCACATTGGCATCGGCAGGCCTCGTTCGGACAGAGCTGTAATGGGACGCTTCAGCCGCATTCACGGACCGTGAACCCGGGCTGGTCTTGTCCGGGCGTGAGGTCTCTGGCCGGGGCCAGGCGGTGCGCCGCATTGCAGTGCGAGCAGCGTGGTCTTCTGGAGGGTTTCAGGCATTATCCGGATCCTTCGACCATGCGTCGGTGATATCGCTGCAGCCGCGATTGATGGAACGGCAAGGGGGGGCGTTGGGCTCGTCGGCCTGTCGGAAAGGCACCGTCGTGACCGGAATCGGGTACAGGCGACATCCAGGGGGATTACGCCGAGAGATCCATTTGGCGATGGCTTTGTCGACGGCCGCGGTCATGTGGTCGAACAGATCCTGGGAATCGACAGGATCAAGGAAGATTCGGATGTCAGGGGTGAGGAACAGGCCGGCGAGCGGAGTGGCTGAATCGTCAGTCATCAGGCTCGGAGGGTCGAGCCAGCAGAAATTACTCCCGCCGCGGTAGAACGTGACCGGCTGGTGCTCCGCCTTGCGCCATGCCATGAGTTTCGAGCGATGGATGTTGCCCTCGGGGCCGCCGGCAAGGAGCCGCTGGATCAACGGCAGAGCCAGCTGTGCGATGCGCGATGCGAGGGTCGACGGTGAAGCTCAGCGTTACCTTCGGGGTGGCGTTGCTGGAATCGGAGAGCCAGTGAAAGGCGCGGTTCCATACGCGCTCCAAAATCGACATTGTGCATCCTTTCTGTGAGATTTCACGTGTTCCAGTGCGATTGAGAATGTCGGCGTGCAGGCGCCGAGCGGCGGGTTTGGTGATGAAGCTCAGGACGGGTGCTGAGGCTCCCAATCCATCAGTTGGTCGCGTCAGGGCCTTCGGGTGGTTGATGAAATCGGTCGGGAGGGGCGTGTCCTGAAGAAGGCGCGTGATTTCTATTGAGGCCGGGCACGCGACATCCTCGGTGCAGTGTCGATGGGTTTTGGCTTGATGCAATCATGCTATTTCGATCCTGCCGAAGGGGGCGGAATCCGCTCTGCCTTCGGGACACCAAAAAGAACCAGTGAGAACCTGATTTCAATTGGCAATTTTAAAAAGGGTGCTCCTGCTACAAATTTGCGGCTGTGTGCGGTCCGGTGCGGTCCGGTGCGGTCCGGTGCGGTGGCGGAGCGGGCTTGAGCTTGAGCGCGTGCAATCGGTTGGTATGCGGTTGCGGAGCGCCGGATTTCAGCGGATTGGCAACGGTGAAGAGGGCAAACGCGGGTAGTGGTTGAACCGAGGTGCTCAATTCGGACCCAGAATCCAGCGCGCATATTGCAAATCGTGTATCTGGCTGGTCTCACACAGGAGACCCGAGATGGTTGCAACATGGAATGTGGCTACTTCCAAATCCTACTATACGCTCTGCACCGAATATTACCTTGGCAGCAGAGAGCCCGATGGTGTCTGGTATGCTCCTCGGGGCGATTTCGAGCGCGTCAATGCTGCGATGGTGGAGGCGGCGGACTTCTCCGCCCTCTATGACGGAAAGAGCCCGGACGGACGAGCGCTCCTCACCAATGCCGGCGGCAAGGCGGACCAGTGCGTCCCGGCCTTCGATCTGACCTTTTCGGCGCCGCGATCGGTATCGCTGGCCTGGGCGTTCGGCGAAAGTGACCTCCGGCAGCGTGTTGAGGCCGCGCAGGAGCGCGCCGTGCGCGCCAGCCTTTCCGTCGTTGAGAGGGAAGGCATCTTCGCCCGCCGCGGCCAGGGCGGCGTCCGGGTCGAAAGGGTGGCACTGACGGCTGCGCTTTTCCAGCATGGCGAGAGCCGCCCCTCGGCGCACGAGGATGGTAGCGTGTTTGGTGACCCCAATCTCCACACCCATGCTGTGGTGCTGAACATGGCGACACGCTGCGACGGCACGGTCCGGGCGCTGCACTCCAGGGTCTTGCGGGGCTGGAAGATGGCGGCAGGCGCCGTCTATCACGCCGCCCTGGCAAAAGAGATGGCCGATCTTGGCTTCACCATCGATCGCCTCGGCAAAAATGGAACCTTCGAGCTTGCCGCCATTGACGACAAGGCGATCAGCTTTTTCTCGGCCCGGCGCCGGGAAATCGAATCCGAGCTTTTCAATGCCGGCACCACCAGCGCCTCCTCGGCCGCTCTGGCCGCCTCGATTGCCAAGTCAACCCGCCATGCCAAGGAGCCCGATGGCCCTCGCGAAACC
>Ga0123357_10006664_pt1 | contig 14147 bp, 8 predicted proteins | sample TergutEmb28metaG_FD_89873 | JGI IMG/M metagenome (GOLD analysis project Ga0123357, IMG submission 89873) | Embiratermes neotenicus P4 segment gut microbial communities from Petit-Saut dam, French Guiana - Emb289 P4 | ecosystem: Host-associated > Arthropoda: Insects > Digestive system > Gut ... | reverse complement strand
TCACACCGCACTACAATAACTGACAGCGATACCGCTGTAGGTAATGTTGTGGTTGTTAGGACGACCCAAAACACCACTGTACAATAACTGACAGCGATACCGCTGTAAGAAATGGTGTGATGGTTAGGACGGCCCTCACAACGCACTACAATAACTGACAGCGGTACCGCAGTAGGTAATGATGTGGTGGTTAGGACGGCCCTCACACCGCACTACAATAACTGACAGCGATACCGCTGTAGGTAATGTTGTGGTTGTTAGGACGACCCAAAACACCACTGTACAATAACTGACAGCGATACCGCTGTAAGAAATGGTGTGGTGGGGAGGACGGCACTCAGCGCACTAAAATAACTGACTGGATACCGCTGTAGGTAATGGTGAGATGTTAGGACGGCACTCACACAACTACAAAAACTGACAACGATACCAATGTACGTAATATTGTGCTGTTTAGGACGGCGCTCAAACCGCACTAAAATAATTGAGAGCGATAGCGCTGTAGGTAATGTGTGGTGGTTACGACGGCACACATCGCACTACAAAAACTGACAGCGATAGCGCTGTAGATAATGGTGTGGTGGTTAGGAAGGCACTCAACGCACTACAAAAACTGACAGCGATACCGCTGTAGGTAATAGTGTGGTGTTTCGACGGCTCTCACCGCACTACAATAACTGAGAGCGATACCGCTGCAGGTAATGCTGTGGTGTTTCGACGGACTTACTGCACTACAATAAATGAAAGCGATATCCCTGTAGGTAATGGTGTGGTGGTTAGGACGGCACACATCGCACTACAAAAACTGACAGCGATACCGTCTTAGATAAAACGTGTGGTGGTTAGGACGGACATCAAAACGTACTAGAGTAACTGACAAGGGTACCGCATAGGTAATGTTGTGCTGGTTAGGATGGCACTCATACCGCACTAAAATAAATGACAGCGATAGCTCTGTAGGTAATTGTGTGGTGGTTAGGACTTTCCTCACCGCACTACAATAACTGAGAGCGATACCGCTCTAGGAAATGATGTGGTGATTAGGACGGGACTCACCGCACTACAATAACTGACAGTGATACGGCTGTAGGTAATGGTGTGGTGGTTAGGACGGCCCTCACACCGCACTAAAATAATTGACAAACGAAACCGATTTAGGTAATAGTGTGGTGGTTAGGACGGACATCAGAATTTACTAGAGTAACTGAGAGGGTTACCGCAAATGTAATATTGTGCTGGTTAGGACGGCCCTCACCGCACTATAATAAAAGACAGCGATACAGCTCTAGGTAATGTTGTGATGGTTAGGAAGGTCCTCACCGCACTAAAATAACTGACAGCGATACCGCAGTAGGAATTGGGGTGTTGGTTAAGACGTCCCTCATCGCACTACAAGAAATGAAACGATACCGCATTAGGTAATTATATGGGGGTTAGGACGGACCCTCAAACCGCACTAAAATTACTGTCAGCGATACCGCTCTAGGTAATGTTGAGGTGGTTAGGACGGCCCACAAACCGCACTACAATAAGTGACAGCGATAAAGCTCTAGTTAATGGAATGGAGGTTAGGAAGGCTGTCACCGCACTACAATAACTGACTGCGATACAGCTGTAGGTATAGGTGTGTTGGTTAAGACGTCCCTCATCGCACTCCAAGAAATGAAACGATACCGCATTAGGTAATGGTTTGGGGGTTAAGACGGCTCTTACCGCACTACAAAAACTGACGGCGATATCGTTCAAAGTAATGGTATGGTGGTTCGGACGACCCTCACCGCAGTATAATAACTGACAGCGATAGCGTTGATGGTAATGGAGTGGTGGTTTGGACGGATTTCACCGTAATTCAATAACAGACATAGCTCCGCAGTAGGTATTGATGAGTTGATTAAGACGGCACTCACACCACACTACAGTTATTGACAGCGATACAGCATTAGATAATGTTGTGGTGGTTAGGACGTCCGTCAAATCGCTCTAAAATAACTGACAGCGATACCGCTGTAGGTAATGGTGTGGTGGTTATGACGACCGTCATAGACTACAGGAAATGATATCGATGCCGCTGTAGAGAATGGTGTGGTGGTTAGGACGGCTCTCAACGCACTACAATAACTGACAGCGATACCGCTGTAGGTAATGGTGTGGTGGTTAGGTCGGTTCTCTCACCGAACTACAGTAACAGACAGCGATACCGCTGTGGGTAATGGTGTGGTGGTTAGGGCGGCTCGTACCGCACTAAAATAACTGACAGGGAATTGTGTGTAGGTTAGGACGGCTCTCACCGCACTACAATAACTGACAGCGATACCGCTGTAGGTAATGGGGTGGTTTTTAGGACGGCCCTCACACCGCACTACAATAAATTACATCGATACCGCTGTGGGTAATGGTGTTGTGGTTAGAACGGACCTAAAACCGCACTACAAAAACTGTCGGCGTTACCGCTGTAGGTAATGGTGTGGTGGTTAGGACGGCACTCACTCTACTACAATAAATAATGCGATACGGCTGTAACTAATGGTGTGGTGGTTAGGAGGGTCGTCACCACACTATAATAACAGACAACGATAATCCTCTAGGAAATGGTGTGGTGTTTAGGAAGGTCATGACATCGCACTAAAATGACCGACACCGATACCGCTGTAGGTAATGGTGTGGTGGTTAGGACGGCAATCAAAGCAATACAAAAACTAACAGGGATGCCACTGTACGTAATGGTGAGTTGGTTAGGAAGGCCCCCACAGCGCACTACACAAACAGACAGAGATAACGCTATAGGTATTGGTGTGGTGTTTCGAAAGTCCTCAACGCATTAAAATAACTGAAAGCGATACCGCTGTACTTAATGGTGTGGTTTTTCGACAGCCCTCACGGTACTACAGTAACTAAAAGATAAACCTGCAGGTAATGGTGTGGTGGTTAGGAAGGCACTTATCGCACTAAAGTAACTGAAAGGGATACCGCTGTAGGTAAAGTTGTGGTAGTTAGGACGGCATTCAACGCACTACAAAATCTGAGGGCGATACCGCTGTATGTAATGGTGTGGTGGTTAGGACGGACCTCTAACCGCACTACTTTTACAAAGAGCGAAACCGCTGTATTTAATGTTGTTGTTGTTAGGACTTTCCTCACCGCTCTACAGTAACTGCCAGCGATACCGCTGTAGGTAATGGTGTGGTGATTAGGACGGAACTCATCGCACTACAGTAACTGATAGCGATAGCGCAGTAGGTAATTTTGTGGTGGTTAGGACGGACATGAAACTGTACTAAAGTAACTGACAGCGGTACCGCTGTAGGTAATATAGTGCTGGTTAGGATGGCCCTCACACCGCACCAAAATAAATGACAGCGATAATGTTGTAGGTAATGGTGTGGTGGTTAGGAGGGCCCTCAGCGCACTGCAATAACTGACAGCGATACCGCTATAGATAATGTTGTGAAGGTTAGGACGGCCTCACCGCAAAAATTAACATACAGCGATACCGACGTTAGGAATGGTGTGGTGGTTAGGATGACACTCACCGCACTACAATAATTGACTGCGATACCGCTGTTTGTAATGGTCAGTTGGATTGTACGGCCCTAACACCGCACTAAAATAACTGAAAGCGATACCACAATAGGTATTGGTGTGGTGGTTAGGACTGCAAACAAACCACACTATAATTACTGTCAGCGAAACCGCAGCAGGTAATGTTGAGTTGGGTAGGATGGCCCTCACACCGCTCTACTATATGTGACAGCGATAAAGCTGTAGTTAATGGTGTGTTTGTTAAACGTCCCACACCGCACTACAATAACTGACAGCGATACCTCTTTAGGTAATGGTGTGGGCGTTACGACGGCCCTCAACGCACTACAATAACTGACAGCGATATCGCTGTTGGTAATGGTGAGGTGGTTCGGACGGCATTCACCCCTCTACAATAACTGACATCGATGCCGCAGTAGGTAATGCTGTGTTGATTAGAACGGCACACACACCGCACTACAGATAATGAAACGGGATACCGCATTAGATAATGATGTGGTGGTTAGGACGCCATCAAACCGCTCTACAATAAATGACAGCGATACCGCAGTAGGTAATGGTGTGGTGGTTAGGACGACTTCCACCGCTCTACAATAACTGTCAGCAATACCGCTGTGGGTAATTTTGTGCTGGTTAGGACGTATCTCACCGCACTACTAAAACTGAAAGCGATAACTCTGTAGGTAATGGTTTGGTGGTTAGAACCGCCGTCCTAGATTACAATAACTGAGATCGATAAAGCTGTAGGTAATGGTGTGGTGGTTAGGAAGGATCTCACGGCACTAAAATAACTGTCAGCGATAACGCTGTAGGTAATGGTGACTTGGTAAGGACGGCGCCCCACCCACGGCAACAAAATAAGTGACAGCGATAACGCTGTAAGTATTGGTGAGGTGCTTCGGACGGCCTTCACCGCACTATAAAAACTGACAGCGATAGCGCTGTTTGTAATGGAGTGGTGGTTAGGACGCATCTCACCGCAATTCAATAACTGACATAGCTCCGCATTAGGTATTGATGTGTTGATTAAGAAGGCAACCACACCGCACTACTGTAATTGACAGCGATACCGCATTAGATAATGTTGTGGTGGTTAGGACGGCCATCAAACCGCACTACAAAAACTGACTGCGATACCGCTGTAGCTAATGGTGTGGCGATTATGACGACCGTCCGAGACTACAGTAAATGAGATCGATACCGCTGTAGAGAATGGTGTGGTGGTTCGGACGGCTCTCATCCACTACAATAACTGACAGCGATACCGCTGTAGGTAATCGTGGGTTGGTTAGGACGACCCTCACAAGGCAATAAAATAACTGACAGCGATACCGCTGTAGGTAATGGTGTGGTGGTTAGGACGTTCCTATCACCGAAGTACAGTAACAGAGAGCGATACCGCTATGGGTAATGTAGTGGAGGTTAGGACGGCTCGTACCGCACTACTTTAACTGGCAGCGATACCGCTCTAGGGAATGGTGTGTAGGTTAGGACGGCTCTCACCGCACTACAATAACTGACAGCGATACCGCTGTAAGTAATGTTGTGGTGGTTAGGACGGAACTAACACCGCACTACAAAAACTGTCAGAGTTACCGCTGTAGGTAATGGTGTGGTGGTTAGGACGGCACTCACTCTACTACAATAAATAAAGCGATACTGCTCTAACTAACGGTGTGGTGGTTAGGAGGTTTCTCACCGCAATACAATAACTGACAACGATACTACTGGAAGTAATGGTGTGGTGGTTAGGAAGGTCATGACATCGCACTACAATGACCGACAGCGATTTCGCTGTCGGTAATGGTGTGGTGGCTAGGACGGCACTCAACGCACTACAAAAAATTAACAGGGATACCACTGTATGTAATGGTGTGTTGGTTAGGAAGGCCCTCACAGCGCACTTCACTAACAGACAGAGATACCGCTCTAGGTAATGTTGTGGGGTTTCGACGGCACTCACGGCACTACAATAACTGACAGCAATATCACTGTAGGTAATGATGTGGTGGTTAGGAAGGCCTTCACCGCACTACAGTAAATGACAGCGATACCGCTGTAGGTAATGGTGTGGTGGTTAGGAAGGCCCTCTCATCGCACTACACTAACTGACCGAGATACGTCTGTAGGTTATGATGTGGTTTTTCGACGGCCCTCACCGCACAACAATAACTAAAAGAGGTAACGCTGTAGGTAATGGTGTGGTGGTTATGACGGCCTACACACCGCACTACAGTAACTGACAGCGTTAAAGATGTAGGTAATGTTGTGGTGGTTAGGACGGCCCTCACCCCACTACAATAACTAAAGCTATACCGCTGTAAGTAATGGTGTGGTAGTTAGGAGGGTCCTCACCGCACTAAAATAACTGACAACGATACTCTTTGGTAATGGTGTTGATGGTTAGAAAGGCCATCACCTCGCACTAAAATAACCGAAAGCTTACCGCTGTAGTAAACTTTGTGTTGGCTAGGAATTCACTAAACTGACAGGGATACCATTTTATGTATTGGTGTGTTGGTTGGGAAGGCCCTCACACCGCACTACAATAACTAACAGCGATACCGCTGTAAGTATGTGTGTGGTGTTTAGGACGACACCCATAGCACTACAGTAACTGATAGCGATAGCGCGGTAGGCAATTTTGTGGTCGTTAGAAAGGCCCTCACACAGAACTTCAATAACTGACGTCAATAACGTTATGGGTAATGATGTGGTGGTTAGGACAAAACACACCGCAATATATTTACTAATAGCGATAGCGCTGTATGTACTAGTTTGTTGGTTAGGACGGCCCACACCGCAATACAATAACTGAAATTGATACGGCGGTGGGTAATATTGTGGTGGTTAGGACGGCTCTCACCGAACTACAGTACCTAACAACGATACCGCTGTGTTTAATGGTGTGGTGAATAGGAAGGCCCTCACTCCGCACTAAAATATCTGACAGAGATACCGCAGTATGTAATAATGTGATGGTTAGAACGGCCCACAAGGCACTAAATTAACTGACAGCGATACGGCTCTAGGTAATTTTGTGGTGGTAATGACGGTCCTTACCGCAATACAAAGACTGGCGACAATATTCTTATAGGTATTGGTGTGGTGGTTGTGACGGATCCCAAAACGAACTAAAATTACTGACAGCGATACCGTTGTAGTTAATGGTGTGGTGGGTAGGACGGTTCTAACCGCCCTACATTATACGGAAAGCGATACCGCTGTATGTAATATTGTGGTGGTTAGGACGGCCCCCACACGGCACTATAATAACTGACAGCGATACCGCTGTAGTTATTAGTGTGTCGGTTAGGACGGTCTTCAATGTACTACAACAACTGACAGCAATACCGCTGTAGTTAATGTTGTGGTGGAAAGGAAGGCCCTAACCGCCCTACGGCGATACCGCTCTATGTAATAGTTTGATGGTTAGGACAGCCCTTACCGCACTATATTAGCTATGAATGATACCGCTTTAGGTAGTGTTGTGTTGGTTAGGAGGGCACTCACTGCACTACAATACCTGACAGAGATACCGCAGTATGTAATAGTGTGGTGGTAAGGACGGCACTCAACGCACTACAAAAAGTGACAACAATACTCTTGCAGTTTAATAGGACAACTACAATACTTGGGAGCGAGACCGCTTTAAGTAATTGTGTATTGGTTACGACAACTCTCATTGCTCTAGAGAAACTGAGAGTGATACCGCTCTAGGTAATAATGTGTTCGTTAGGACGGCCCACACCGCACTTCAACAACTGACAGCGAAAACGCTGTATATAATGGTGTGATGGTTAGGAAGGAACATACCGCACTACAAAAACTGAAAGCGATACCGTTTTAGGTAATGGTGTGGTGGTTAGGACGGCCCTCACACCGCACTACAATAAATGACAGCGATACTGCTGTAGGTAATGGTGTGGTGGTTAGGATGGTCTTGATACCGAACTACAATAACAGACACAGATACAGCTGTAGGTAATTATGTTGTTGTTAGATCGGCCCACAGACCGCACTACAATAATTGAGAGCGATACAAATTTAGGTAATGGCGTGGTGGTTAGGACTGCACACACTGAACTATAGTAACTGACAGCGATTCCACTGTAGTTAATATTGTGGTGATTAGGACAGCCCTCACAACGCACTAAAATATACGACAGTGATAGAGATCTAGTTAATGTTGTTGAGGTTAGGACGGCGCTGACTGCATTAGAATAACTGACAGCGACACCACTTTAGGGAATGGTGTGGTGGTCAGGACGGTTCTCTCTGCACTACAATAACTAACAGCGATACCGCTGTCGATAATGGTGTTGTGGATAGGACAGCGCTCAACTCACTAGAGTGACAGCGATACCGTTTTAGGTAATGGTGTATTGTTTAGAACGGCCCACAATCCGCACTATTTTAACTGACAGCGATACCGCTGTAGGTAATGGTGTGGAGTTTAGGACGGACCTCACTGCCTTACACTAACTGACAGGGATGTCGTACGTAATAGTGTGGTGGTTAGTACGGGACTCACTGGACTACAGTTACTGACAGCGTTACCGCTGCTGGGAATATTGTTTTGGTTAGGGTGTCCCTCACAACGCACTAAAATAACTGAAAGAGATAACGCTCTAGGTTTTGTTGTGTTGGCTAGGACGGACCTCACCGCACTAAATTAACTGACAGGGATAATGCTCTACGTAATGGTGTGATGGTTAGGACGGCCCTAACCGCACTACAGTAACTGACACTGATATCGATGTAGTAAATGATGTGGTGGTTAGGACGGCACTCACCCCACTGCAGTAACTGACAGCGATACCGCTTTAGTTATTGGTGTGGTGGATAGGACGGCTCTCACCGCTCTACAATAACTGACAGCGATAAAACTGTAGTTATTGTTGTGTTGGTTAGGACGTCCCTCACACCGCACCACATTGACAGACGGCGATAACGATCTAGGTAATGGTGTGGTGATTAGAACGGCACTCACTGCACTACAATAACTGACAGTGATACTCCTGCAGGTAATGGTGTGGTGGTTAGGACGGCCGTCACAGCACTACAGAAACTGACAGAGATACAACTCTAGGTAAGGGTGTGTTGGTTAGGAAGACAATAAATGCATTACAGTAACAGACAGCGATACCGATGTAAGTAATGTTGTGGTGGATATGACGACTATCACTTCACTACAGTACCTGACAGAAATAACGATGTAGGTAAAGGTGTGGTGTTTAGGACGGCACTCGCTGCACTACAATAACTGACAGATATGAAGTTCTAGGTAATGGTATTGAGGTTAAGACGGCCCTCAGAACACTACAATAATTAACAGCGATACCGCTGTAGGTAATGTTGTGATGGTTAGGAAGGCCTACACCGCTCTAAGTACCTGACAGCGATACCGCTGTAGTTAATGGTGTGGTGTTTAGGAAGGACGTCACACCGCACCACAATAAATGAGAGAAATAACGCTGTAGGTAATGGTGTGATGGTTAGGGCGGTTCTCACCGCACTACATTAACAGACAGTGATAATTTTCAAGGTAATTCTGTGATGGTTAGGAAGTACTTCACACCGCTCTGAAGTAACTGACAGGGATACCGCTGTACGTAATTTTGTGGTGGTTAGGACGGCACGCAAACCGCAATAAAATAACCGACAGCGAGACCGCTGTAGGTAATGTTGTGGTAAATAGGTCTGCACCCACAACGCACTAAAATAACCGACAGCAATTCAGCTTAGTTAATGGTGTAGTGGTTAGGACGGCCGTCACCCGACTACAATAAGTAACAGCGTTACCGCTTTAGGTAATGATATTTTGTAAGGACGTCATTCAATGCACTACAATAACTGAAAATGACACCGAATTAGGTAATGTTGTTGTGGTTAGGAGGGCCCTCACCGCACTACAATATCTGAGAGCGATACCGATGTTGGTAATGATGTGGTGGTTATGAAACCTCTCACCGAACTAAAGTAACTGAAATCGATTCCGCTGTAACTAATGGTGTTGTGGTTAAGAAGGAACTCACCGCACTACAATTACTCAAAGCGATACCGCTGTGGGTAATAGTGTGATAGTTAGGACAGCCCTCACACCGCACTAAAATAAGTGACAGCGATACCGCTGTAGATATTGGTGTGGTGGTTAATATGGTTCCCTTACCACACTACAATAACCGACAGATTTACCGCTGTACGTAATGTTGTTGTGGTTAGAACGGAACTCACTGCACTACAGTAAATGGCAGAGACACCGCTGTAGGTAATAGTGTGGTGGTTAGGACGTCCCTCACTGCAATACAGTAACTGAGAGCGATACCACTGAAGGTAGTTGTGTGGTGGATGGAATGGCCTTCACACCACACTACAATATGTGTCAGCGATACAACTGTACGTAATTTTGTGGAGGTTAGGACGGCCCTCACTGCACTATATTAACTGAAAGCTATACCACTGTAGTTAATGGTGTGTTGGTTAGGACGGACCTCACACCGAACTATAATAACCGCCAGCGATAACGCTTAAGTTAATGGTGTGTTGGTTAGAACGTTACTCACCGCACTACAGCAACTGACAGCGATACCGATGTAGGTAAAGTTGTGTTGGTTAGGAAGGGGCCCACACCGCACTACAACACCTGAAAGTGATAAGTCTTTAGGTAATATTGTGGAGGTTAGGACGGGATTCAATGCACTAAATTAAATTACAGCGATACCGCTGTAGGTAATGATATGGTTGTTAGGAAGGCCCTCACCGCAATACAGTAACTGACAGCGATACCGCTGTAGGTAATTTTGTGTTGTTTAGGACGGCCCTCACCGCACTACAATAATTGACAACGATACCGCTGTTGGTAATATTGTGGTGGTTATGACGGAACTATAACCGCATTAAATTAACTGACAGCGATACTACTGTTCGTAATGAAGTGGTGGTAAGGAGGCCTCTCACTGCACTACAGTAGCCTGAAAAGGTGCCGCTGTATGAAATGATGTGGTGGTTAGGACGGCACTCACTGCATTACAGTAACTGACAGCGAAACAGCTGTAGGTAATGATGTGTTGTTTAGGACGGCCCGAACACCGCACTACAATAAATGACATCGATACAGTTTTAGGTAATTGTGTAGTGGTTAGGACGGCCGTCACCGCACAACAATTACTGACAGAGTTAGCGCTGTACGTAATGGTGTGATGGTTAGAATGGCCCTCACCGCACTACAATAACTAACAGTGATAACGCATTTGGTAATGTTGTGGAGATTAGGAAGGCCATAACACCGCACAAAATACTTGAGAGCTATACCGCAGCAGGTAATTGGGTGGTGGTTAGGACGGCTGTCACCGCACTACAATAACTAACAGTGATACCGCTGTAGGTAATGGTGTGATGGTTAGGAAGGCCCTCACACCACACTACAATAACTGAAAGCGTTACCGCTGGAGGTAATGTTGTTGTTGTTAGGACGGTACCCAAGCACTACAATAACTGACAACGAATCTCCTGTAGGTAATGGTGTGTTGGTTAGGATGACACTCACCGCACTACAGTAACTAACAGCGGTACCAATCTGTGTAATGTTGTAGTGGTTAATAAAGCCCTTACTTCGCACTACAATAACTGACAGGGATACCACTGTTGGTAGAGTTGTGGTGGTTATGACGGCACTCAACGCACTACAGTAAGAGACAGCGATATCGCTGTAGGTAATTGTGTGGTGGTTAGGATGGCCCTGAACGCGCCACAGTGACTGAGAGCAATAAAGATGTAGGTAATATTGTGGTGGTTAAGACGGCCCTCACCGCACTAAAGTAACTGACAGATATACCGCTTTTGGTATTGGTGTGTTGGCTAGGATGCCCCTCACCGCACTACAGTAACTGACAGAGATACCGCTTTGGTTAATGTTATGTTGATTCAAAGCGCTCTCTCCGCTCTAAAATAACTGACAGCGATACCGCTTTAGATAATGGAGTGATGGTTAGGACGTCTCTCAACGCACTACAATAACTGACTTCGAAACTGCTGCAGTTTTGGGTGTGGTGGTTAGTAAGGCACACACACCGCAACTTAGTAACTAAAAGCTATACCGCAGTTTGTAATGTTGTGGTGGTTCGAATGGCCCTCAAACCGCACTACAGTAACCGACATCGGTACCGTAGTAGGTAATGGTGTGTAGGTTAGGTTGCCTTTCACCGCACTACAAAAACTGACAGCAATGCCCCTGTTGGTAAGTGTGTGTTGGTTAGGACGGCTCTCACCGCACTACAGTAACTGACAACGAAACCGCTGTAGGTAATGGTGTGGTGGTTAGGACGGCCCTCACACCGCACTACAATATCTGCCAGCATTTCTGCTGTAGGTAATAGTGTGGTGGTTAGGAAGTGCCTCAAACCGCACTTAAAAAATGACAGCTTCACCGTTGTAGGTTATGATATTTTGGTTAGGATGGAACTCACCACACTACAATAAATAAAAGCGATACCGCTATAAGTAATGGTGTGGTGGTTAGGAGGGTCCTCACCGCACTAAAATAACTGACAGCGATAACGCTGTAGGTACTGGTGTTTTGCTAAGGACGGCCCTCACCGCACTACAATATCTAAGATTTATACCACTTTAGGAAATGGTGAGTGTGTTAGGAATGCCCTCACACCGCAATAAAATAACTGACAGCGATACCGCTGTAGGTAGTGATGTGGTGGTTAGGACGGCCTTCACACCACACTATAGTAACTGAGAGCGATACCGCTTTGGGTAAAGTTGTGGTGTTTGTGACGGCACTCACCGCAATATAATTACTGAGATCGATACCGTTTTAGGTAATAAAATGTTCGCTTAGACGACCTTCACCGCACTACAATTACCGACAACGATACAGTTTTCTGTAATATTGTTGTGGTTAGGATGGCCATCACCGTACTTTAATTACTGAAAAGGATTCCACTATATGTAATGGTGTGGTGGTTAGGAAGGCCCTAAACGAAATACAATAAGTGACAGCGATACCGTTGTCGGTTATGTTGTGGTATTTAGGAGGCCCTCACCGCACTACAGTAACTGACCGCGATACCGCTGTAGTTATTGGTATGTTGGTTAAGACGCCCCTCACCGCATTACAGTAACTGACAGAGATACCGCTTTGGGTAGTTTTTTGTTGTTTAGTACAGCTATCCCCGCACTACAATAACTGACAGCGATACCGCTGTAGGTAATGGTGTGGTGGTTCTGAAGTCACACACACCGCATAATAGTAACTGACAGCTATACTGCAGTAAGTAATGGTGTGGTGGTTAGGACGGCACTCATCGCACTACAGTAACTAACAGCGATACCGCTGAGTGTAATGGTGTGATGGTTATTAAGGCTCTCACATCGCACTAAAATACCTGTCAGCGATACCGCTTTTGGTAATGATTTGGTTGTTAGGACGGCCCTCAACGCACTACAGTAACAGACAGCAATAAGTTTGTCCGTAAGTGTGTGTTGGTTAGGACGGTCTATGCCGTACTGCAATAACTGAAAGCAATACCGATGTAGGTAATGGTGTGGTTGTTAGGATGGCCCTCACCGCACTAGAGTAACTGACAGCGATACCGACGTAGGTAATGGTGTGGTGGTTAGGACGCTAAACAGCGCAATACAATAACTGAAAAAATACCGCTCTATGAAATGATGTGTTGGTTGGGACGGCCGTAACCGAAATAAAATAACTGACATCCATAACGCTGTAGATAAAGTTGTGGTAGTTAGGACGGCCCTTACAGCACTACAGTAATTGAGAGTAATATCGCTGTAGGTAATGGTGCGTTGGTTGGGCGCCCCTCACCGCAATAGTGTACCTGACAGAGATACCGATCTAGATAATGGTGTGAAGGTTGGGACTACCCTCACCGCACTACAATAACAGACAGAGGTAATGCTGTATTTAATGGTGTGGTGGTTAAGACGGCCCTCACCGCACTAAAGAAACTAACAGCGATACCGATTTAGGTAATTGTGTAGTGTTCAGGAAGTCCCTCACCGCACTACAATAACTGACAGCGATACTGTAAGAAATGGTGTTTTAGTTTGATAGCACTCACACCGCACTACAATAACAGATAGGGATACTGCTGTATGTAATTATGTGATCGTTACGACGTCCCTCTCATCACTACAATAACTGTCATAAATACCGCTGTAGGAAATGATGTGTTGGTTATGACGGCCCTCATCGCACTACAATAACTAACGGCGATACCGTTTTAGGTAATGGTGTGTTGGTTAGGACGGTCCTCATCACACTACAATAACTGACGGAGATACCGCTGTAGGTAATGTTTCGTTGGTTAGGACGGCCCTCATCTCATTACACTAACTGACAGAGATGCCGCTGTAATTAATGGTTCGATGGTTAGGACGGCCCTCACCGAACTACAGTAACTGACAGCGATACCGCTGTTGGTAATGTTGTGGTGGTTAGGACGGCACTCACACCGCACTACAATAACTGACAGCGATACCGCTGTAGGTAATGGTGCGGTGGTTAGGACGGCACTCACACCGCACTACAATAACTGACAGCGATACCGCTGTGGGTAATGTTGTGGTGGTTA
>Ga0123357_10006663_pt1 | contig 14148 bp, 6 predicted proteins | sample TergutEmb28metaG_FD_89873 | JGI IMG/M metagenome (GOLD analysis project Ga0123357, IMG submission 89873) | Embiratermes neotenicus P4 segment gut microbial communities from Petit-Saut dam, French Guiana - Emb289 P4 | ecosystem: Host-associated > Arthropoda: Insects > Digestive system > Gut ... | reverse complement strand
AGTTTACAGCCGGAAAATTTCGACAGACAGCGAAACATTACAGACAGGCAATATTCCTTCGGGAGTATATATTGCTACATTGATGAAAAATGGCGAACGAATCAATAAAAAATTGATAAAGGAATGAAAAAAATAATCAATGTTGCTTAGTTAAAGAAAAAACTGCGATTTGTCGTTCCACCTAACAATGATAAATCGCAGTTTTATTTTATTTATTTTTTTATTTTTTTTTTGCAAAAAAAAACATATCTTTGTAACACAAATCGCATCGCTAAAATTAATATTATGAACGCCCTGTATTTTTCTAAGAAAGCATTCCTGCTATTTTTCGTGACAGTTTCACTTACTCGCAGTATCGTTTTATTCGGGCAAACAGACATTCAACAACAGAAAGATTCGCTGCTGAACCTTGTCGCCAATACCGAAGGCAAGGAAAAATTGATGAATTATTACAGTTATGCCAGACTGTATTTCCGTGAAATATCAGACACGGTTTCGTTGAATAATGCTATAAACGCTTACGACAAAGTATTAAAGGAAGCTGAAAAGCAGAAAGACACAGAATTTCAGGCAAGGGTTAAAGCCGATATTATAGGTTGCTATTACAATATGAACATGAGCAACGAAATATTCGAATACGCTCCCAAAACAATGGAGTTTTGCAAAAATATTAAAGAATGGGAGTTCTACTATTATGTCTATGAAAAGTATGTTTTGCACTTTTTTCTGACGGAACAGTTTTCGCGAGGAATTGCAGAGGTGCAGAAAATGTATGACGAAGCAAAAGAACTGAACAACACTGAGGGTACGATAATTGCTATATACTCTTTTGCCAATGCCTACAACACGCAAAACAAAAAGGAAGAGGCGATGAAATACATGAAAGAAGGAATAGACCTGTGCAACCAAACAGGATATAACAAACAAACTCGTCTTCAGTTTTACTATTTCTATTTGCAATACCTTATCAGCTTATCGCAGTATGATCAATTTCTACGCTTGTACGACGAATTTGAAACTGCCTTGTACGCTTATGAAAAGAGTAAAAATAATGTAGGAAAAACTCCTTTTCAAAATTACAGGTGGACACTCAAAGGTCTTTACTATTCTGAAATAAAAAACAACAAATTAGCTGAACTTTGTTGCGATTCGATCAGCTCTTATTCTTTTTTTTCCTCAATTCCGCAACTTATTACAATGGTCGATAATATACGGTTGAAGATTTACGAGAATCGGGGACAATTCAAGGAAGCTGCTGATTTAATTGATAAAATGATAGCAGCAGACACGGAAGGCGATACATTCTACGTAGATATGCTGAAAAAGAAAGCCCGCATGTTGGCAAATATGGGAAGGGCTATGGAAAGTTACAAAACATTTGATGAAGCCTACGTGAAAAACGATTCATTAGAAAATGCGCAACGCCTTAAAGTGCTCGACGAACTCCGAACCCAATACGAAGTAGATAAATACATTGCCGAAAAAGAAAAAGCCCGCTTCTCGTTCTATTTTTCGACAGGAATCGGAGCGTTGTTGCTGATGATTTTGATAATCTGGTTTTTCTATTCCCGAAAAATACAAAAAAAGAACGAAGCGCTTGTTGATAAAATTTTAGCGCAAGAAAAAGAATGGGCTGAAATTGATAAATTGCGTAAAGTAGCGCGCGAAAATGCCGGAGCTGCACACGAAGCAGACGAAATTTTTATCCGTCTGGAGAAACTGATGCAGGAACAGCAACCCTACACCGAAGCGGACTGCAACCGCAAAATGCTGGCGGACGCCGTCGGCACAAACGAAAAATATCTTTCGGATAGCATCAAAAACAACACAGGTTTGCCGGTAAGCGAATACATTATGAAATACAGGCTCAAACATGCCAACACCTTGCTGCTGCGTCCTGCCTCCGAATATACGATTGATGCCGTAGCGCTGGATTCGGGTTACGGTTCGCGCTCAAGATTTCACGAGCATTATCGCGCTTATTATGGCGTCACGCCCAACGAATTTCGGAAAATCATACAGGCAAAAAATTTATAACCAAATGTGGATAATGCCACACTCACTTTAAATACCAAGCCCTAAGGGCTTTAACATTGATAGCCCCGTGCAAGCGTAGCGCAGCGCGGGGTCATAGATGTAGCCCGCACCCTACAGAACTACGTAGTAGTTCAACCTGTTTATCAATAAGTTGCAAATATAGGACAAAGTTTTTCTGATTTAGGACAAGTCTTTTTTTCTCTCCCGTTACTTTTGCTGTAAATAAATCACAATGGACAGCAATTTCAAAAACAACGTCGAAAAAATCAGCGTAGGTATTTTTCGGAATCAATTGAAAATAGAATAATTTATTGTTTAATTAAAAAAATATTTTTAAATGAAAAAGTCTCTTTTTACTCTGATCGCCGCTATATTTGCGGCATTGGCAACGGCTCAGGAAAACCCTTCCGCCCCATTGCAGTATGACATGACCTTCAAAGGTCGAGGAGAATCAGCCGCCGTGCAAACGGTTACGGTTGAAAATCTTACGCGCGGAACACTCCTTAAATTAGACGGAACTGAAGTTTTGCGCCTGACAAATACCCTTTCCACCGGTATTTACGATTTGACGGAAGCGCCCAAAGTACATTCCGTTATCTATCCCAACCCTTCGTTTGGCGCGGCAAATCTTATTTTCGCCAACCGCACGGCAGGTAACGTGCTGATTACTGTTACCGACCTTTCGGGAAGAACGCTGGCAAGCAACACGTTTAATCTCAAAACAGGCAAGCAAACCGCTGTTTTACCCGCCATGCCAAGCGGTAATTACATTGTCGCCCTGCACGGAAACGGCATTAACGAAAGCGTGAAATGGCTGTCGCGCGGCGGCGGAAACGGCGGCGCAATTCATTTGGAAGGCGCAACAGACAATTTACCGGCAAACATCGCCGCATCGAATGTCGTCGAACCAAATACCGTCGTGCCGAATGTCGTCGCGTCGAATATCGTAGAGACGGGGCGCGCCCCGTCTCTACTGCGCACATCAAATGCCGATGTTGTGGAAATGCTCTACGCCGACGGCGAATTACTCCGTTTCACCGGCGTTTCAGGCAATATGACCACCATCGTCATGAACACTCCAACCCTCTCGCACGACATCACTTTCGATTTCTATGACTGCACGGACGCCAACGGTTATCACTATCCAATAGTAAATGCAGGCGGCATGCTTTGGATGGCAGAAGATTTAAGAAATATACCGACCACCGTTGTCCCTGTACGTGCAAGCCAAAGTCAGTGGTCGGGCTATCCCTCCGACCAGCCCAAACAGGCGTATTACGATTTTTCGACAGGCAACGCTTCATTGGGAGGATACTACAACTATGCAGGCGCAAAAGCCGCTTTGCCGCAGGGCTGGAACTTACCCACCGCCGGCGAAGTGGATTATATGTTCGGCAAACTCGGCGGATACGACCGCGCCGCAAACCTGCTCAAAGAGCGCGGCAACGCATGGGCGCAGCAGCAGAATGTTCCCGATACCGTTTCCTTTGGAGCGGTGGCAATGGGCGAACTTAACCCAGACGGAACGTTTTCGGGCGAAGATTTCAGAGTGAAATACTGGACGCGCAGCACAAAAGGCGGCATTCCTATTTTCTGGGGAATAGAAAATGCGCAGGTATTGTTGAATAAAGATATTACCGCTGATACAGGATATGGACTTCGCGTGCGCGGGTGCCGTCCTGCCCCAAGCGCATACGCAGATGTGGCTGAACGGTTTACTTTTAGCAGCGGCGCTCCGCAACATGCGCCAAGTGCAACAGCGCTTTTTGCCGACGGTCCATTGGGAGAAATGTACACCCTCTCGCTCGAAAAACAAAACCTCTGGCAGAGTTTTAACGCGCCGACCGCAACCAATCCTGTGATGCAATACCGCGATTACCACACAGGCGCTATGGTTCCGCTTGCAGCCAACACAGGATATACCAACCGGCTGCAAAAAGCCGCTGCGGTTGACAACAGCAACGGCAGGCAAAATCTCGCAGTAGCATTGTGGAGCAGAGGTTCTGGACTGACAGGCAACACTATTGACGGAGACGGATATGTTTCTATTGTACTTTTCGGCGACAGCACGCAGGGATATGCCAAAGTGGATTCCATACGGCTGCCTACGCAATACAACTTACCGCCTTATGCCGGGTTTCAACGTCTTATCAGTAAAGTTAGTTCTGATTATGGCGCTGCCGGAAGTCTGATTGGCGCTGCCAGTAACAACGATGATGTATTGAGATTTGTTGCACAGTATCTATTCCGTGGTTTAGAAATAGAAACAAAAGCAGAATCAGCTACTTCTGGCAACAGATTATCAATACCGGAATTATTAAATGCCCATAAATGGTATGCAAAACGTATGCAGTTGCTTTCAGCCGATTTTAATGCCGATGGCGTTGGCGATTTTGTGGTCATGGTAGGCAACCGTATTGATGTCTATAGCGGCGTCAGTCCATATCCGGTTCTTTATTCCAAAACATTCGGCAGTAACAACCTGCGTATGGCTGTTGGAGACGTGGACGGCGACCTCAACCCCGATATTGCTGTCATTTATCCCTTAAATACCGATAATGCGCAGGTGGAAGTATTTTCGGGAGGCAACCTGAACACAACTGGTACTGCATTTATTACCGTGCCTGCAGGGGTTCATAATGATATTAAAATCGGCAATATAAAACCCGGAGGCAAAAACAGCATTATTACTATTACACGCAAAGACAACGATGCGATAGGCAAACTTCGCGTTATTGATTATGATACAAATGTGCCGGGCAAGCTTGCAATGCTTTCTTCTGCAAATACTGATGCTATCGCAAGCAACGCTCTTGGCAGCGACAACGATAATATTACCCTTTGCCGTTTTAGAGGAAGTACATCTCCTGCCGATGTTGTAACGCAAAATTCCGTTTATCGTTTCAACGACAACGGAAGTAACAATTTTACAAGATATGCGACAGAGGCTGGAGGAAACCCTGATACAAGTATAACTTTTGATAGTTATCCCAGTTATCCATCGCATATTATTTATTATACAGTTTTAGCGGATAATATAGTAGCAGGCAATTTTAATAACGATGCTGACGGAAAAGAAACAATAGAATATTATCGTTCAAGTGTTTTATATAATGGAAATTATGGAGGTTCGGTAAATTCGACATTTGCGGGAAACCCATTTACCTTAAATAATGGGTGGATAGAATATACCGAAACACAAATGCCGGCAGGTTTGAGGGCGATTACTGCGGCAGCCACTTCGTTCGTTAATGAATCGAAAACAGCACAAACTAATTCTACATTTAGAATTAATTATACGGCAACCGCTCATATTACATCTCCTCTGTATCAATTATATCTTCGTTCTTTTACTGTTACCGACATAAGCGCTTCGGCATACAACTACGGCTTATTGGCAAGCGCCCGCAGCGCCGAGCCGGGCAAGGGTTTAAAATATACAGGTCATAATACTTCAATGAGCGAGCCGCGAATCTATGCCTTGCTTGCCGCACCGCCTTTCTACGCCTTCAAACCCGACGGTACGCCTTACGAATACAACAACTTTTCAAATATGGGCACAAGTTGGGGTAAATCGCAGGTCACAGGCACAGGCACGTCCAACGAAAGCAGCAACAAGGCAACAGCAATATTTGGCTTTGAACAGGAATTTAATGCGCCTATTGTCGGTACTAAACTCGGCGGAATAGACTTCACCGCAAAACTTTCATCGGAATGGACAAGCGGTACGGAAACAAACACTGTCACCACGCAGAGCATCGAATTTACCGCTCCGCAAAATGATGCTGTTATTCTTACGGCAACATTCTTTGATACTTACACCTACGAAGTGGTGAGCAGCGGCAATCCCGACGAGATCGGCTCAATGCTTAATATCTCGTTGCCGTCGCAAAACCGCACGCTGGGATTAAATCTTGACGACTACAATCGCCTTGCGGCAGACAACCCCGAATGTCCAAACCTGAAACAGATTTTCAAACACAAAGCAGGTTTTCCACTCACATACCCAAACGATAAAACGCAAATACAGTCCAATATAGCGGGCAGCAGCATATTGTGGGCTATGCCTTTCGGCGGAAATGATTTTGTAACTTTGGGCAGCGGCGTGGACGTAAACCGCAGCATCACCTTAGATACGGAAACGACCACAACTGCAGGCTTTACGTTTGGCGTGGAAATGGAACTGGTTGCTAATGTACTTGGCGTTAAAGCGGGCGCAGGCTATGGCTACAATAACACCAACTCTTCCTCGCACACCGAAGGCGAAGGACACAGTATCGCAGGCAATGTTTCGGGTTTGAACTCTCTTGGCGAAGCAGGTCTCAGCCACTTCCGCTGGACTATCGGCTGGTACAAATACCGACTTGGCGGACAGGAATTTCCTGTAGTGCAATATGTTGTGAAAGAGTGAGTTTAACTGCACGATAAACGGTGCGCGGGAAACGGTGAAGGGCTATCGTTGTTCCGCGCGCTGTTTATTCTAATACCCGTTTTTTCTCCTAATCTTTATTCTAATCGCATTTTGCACAGGTTCTTCGCTGAACAAAACCAAATAGCCGCCTCCGCCTGCGCCGGCTAATTTCCATGCCGGAACTTTTTCTCTGTATAGCGCTATGGCATTTTGCACTTCAGGAGTTAACATTGCCGGAAACATTCGTACTTGCGCTTCAAAAGACTGTTTAGCTCCTTCGGCGAACAGCGGGAAGTCTTTTCCAATGATGCCTTCCCACGCTATATCGGCGGCATTGGTCAGCGCCTGCACATTTTCTTTGGTGATATACGTTTCTTTCAACAGATTGGTTCCTGCCGGACGGGGTCCAAGAAGAATCAAATAAATCCGGTTTTCCAGCCACGATAAAATTGATTCGTCCGATATGGTTTCTATGGTAGAGGGCCAATAGGTATTATCGTAATAATGGCGATTCAAGCAGGGCATGCACATACCGATAGAATCCTGCGCCCCTGAGATTTCTATTCTTCCGGGTTCGTTTTCGTAGTGGAAAAGCAACTCTGCCAATTTTTCGGGGTGCATAGCCGGTAACTCGTAGGGCCACAGTTTGGCGGCGGCATTCCGCGTAGAAGTAGCCATACCACACCGTTCGTTAAAATCAATTGTCGGCTCCAGAGAAATGGTAATCGCCCAACCCGAATGAAATTTCGATACGTAGGGCTGGTCGATCCATGTTCCTGCCAAATCCAGGCGATAAGGCAGGCGAGAGGTAACATGCTTACGAATATCGGTCGAGGAACGAGCCGGTAAACCTGCATCGGGAATCCGGCTCAGAACAAGATATTCGATGCCTAATTCTTTACAAATCGCTTCCTTATAAGGAGTATGACCGTCTTCGTTCACAACAAACACATCGGGACGAAAACGAATCAACTCTTCTTCAAAATCCATAATTCCCGATCCGGAATTAATCCATGCGTCTTTCACATAACGGATTGATTTGACCATGTATAGCCGTTCCTGTTCGCAATTGACTGTTTTTCGTCCTTTCAGGTCTTCAATCGTTGCATCAGATCCGATGCCGACATATAAATCGCCATATTGCGCCGCTTCTTTGAAAAAAGCCACATGCCCGCTGTGCAGTAAATCATAGCATCCGGAAACAAAAATTTTTTTTCTCATGTTATTTTTTCTTGTTATAGTTTTCTACGCCTTTTTGTAAAAATTGAATGAATTTATCTATATTCTTATCGTAAGCATACGCCGGAGCTATCGGCATACCTTCATTATCAAGCAATACATAGAAAGGCTGGGCGTTTGCCCCAAATTTATACCGCTGCAAATAGCTCCATCGATCGCCAACGGTTTTCAATTTCCGCGCCTTATCGTATTCCGTGATTTCAATCGGTTTGTCTAACTTGGCTTTATCATCCACATAAAGTGAAATCAAGACATAATCGTTGTCGATAATTTTTTTCACGCGCGGATCAGACCAAACCGCCGCTTCCATTTCCCTGCAATTCACGCAACCGTATCCGGTAAAATCAATCATAACCGGCTTGCCGTTTTTACGGGCATTGTCCATTCCTTCTTCGTAGTTCAAAAACTTCGGATGCACTTCGCCTTGATATAAATTAAAATCCTGCGTATAAAGCGGAGGCGAGAAAGCGCTGATCGCTTTTAACGGCGCGCCCCATAATCCGGGAATCATATAAACGGCAAAGGCAAACGAAATAATCGCAAAGAACAAACGAGGAATGGATACATGTTTTAAGTCGCTGTCGTGGGCGAATTTAATTTTACCCAGCAGATAAAAACCGAGTAAAACAAATAGAACAATCCAAATAACTAAAAATACTTCGCGGTCGAGGATATGCCATCCGTAAGCAAGGTCGGCAACCGACAAGAATTTCAATGCCAAAGCTAATTCGAGAAATCCCAATACCACTTTCACCGAATTGAGCCATCCGCCCGATTGGGGAAGATTTTGCAACCACGAAGGGAACAGCGCAAACAGCGCAAAGGGAATGGCTAAGGCTAATGAAAAGCCGAACATTCCGATAGCCGGTCCGGTCATACTGCCCAATCCTGCGGCTTGAACCAATAAAGTGCCGATAATAGGACCGGTGCAGGAAAATGAAACCAGCGCCAATGTAAACGCCATGAAGAAAATGCTGATCATGCCGGTTGTCGAATCGGCTTTCTGATCCATTTTATTAGTCCACGACGAAGGCAAAGTTAATTCAAAAGCTCCTAAAAAAGAGATTGCAAATACAATCAGCAAGGCAAAAAACAACAGGTTGAACACGGCGTTCGTCGAAAGGTCGTTCAATGCGCTCGCTCCGAAAAGAGCCGTAATCAATAATCCCAGAATCAAATAGATAACTATAATCGCCAAACCGTAAGTCATTGCATCGGCTATGGCTTTTTTGCGGTTGGTTTTTGAGCGTTTCAGGAAAAAGCTGACGGTCATCGGGATAATTGGCCAGACGCATGGAGTGAGCAAGGCTAAAAATCCGCCGCCGAAGCCAAGAAGAAATATTAATAATCCGGATTTGTTGCCGGAAGAAACGCTATCGCCGAAATTGTGCAGTTCGGTGATGACGGGGTTCCAATAGTCGGCAGAAGAATAAGTTTTCATCGTATCGACTTGAGCCGATTCGTCGATTGAAATCGAATCCGGTTCTGATTTTTCAGGTTTAATTTTTTCGGCAACAGAAGCCGTCGAAGAAGTGGCAGCATCTGCCGCTTTCGTTATTATCAGGTTTGCGGGCAGCGAAGCTGTAGTAAACTTAAAATCTTCAGTTCCGGGAACGCAGGATTGGTCGTTGCAAGCCATATAATTGATAGAACCGCTGATCGAAAATTCAGCTTTGTTCTTTATTTTTAATTTTTGAATAAAAGTCGGATTTTCTTCAAACCAGCGTACCGTCATTTTAAACATGTCGTCGTATTGACTGTGTATCTTGGAATTGGTAAACACTTTACCGGCTAATTCGGCGCCTTTAATTTCATCAAATTCAAACGAAGTAGGAATTGGTCCGCCTTCAGGGAGATTTAAATCGTATAAGTGCCAGCCTGGGTCGACCGTTGCATGAAAAACAATCTCGCCTGAATCATTGATACTGTATTTCCATTTAACCGGTTCCTGCATTTGAGCGTTCAGAGTACCGCTCAAGCCAATAAAGAAAGTAAGAAATATAAGATATTTGGACATAAATTTTTAATTTTGCACAAAGATAATACAAAAAAAGCAATTCCACGAAATTATAAGTAAATCAATTGATTTACAATGATTTAAATATTGTGCACAACAGATGATTTGGACAAAAGCTTTTCTATTCATTGAAAAAACAGGTTAATTTTATATCAACTTTACTTTTTTTACTTTGCCTCTCTGAATAGCTGTCAAAATGGAAAACTCAGATGCTCGCTCAGCCATATAAAAATGCAAACAAAAACCAATGCCGGCAGAAGATTCATGATCCGGAGTTTCTTGATATTCAGAATATCCAGAGCCAATCCTATCAATAAAATTCCGCCGATAACCGTTATCTCGTTGATGTAATTATCGGGAATATCTTTTCCGATGAGCCGGACAATTAGCGTAATTCCGCCTTGATAAATCAGTAAGGGAACAACCGAAAATAAGACGCCAATTCCCAATGCGGACGATAATAATAAGGAAGAAAAACCGTCTAATAATGATTTTGCTTTCAATAATTCGGATATTTTACCGGTAAGACCTTCTTCCACAGGACCTAATATCGACAGCGAACCCATGCAGAACAAAAGGAAAGCGGTTATCAAGCCTTCGGTAAACCGCTCGTTTCCTATTTTGAATCGCGTTTTCAAATAATCGCCCAGATGATTCATCCGCTCTTCCAAACGGCAAAGTTCGCCGACTAATCCGCCGGCAATCAAACTCAAGGCTACTATCAGCGGAGCGCTTATTTTCAGCGACATTTTCATGCCCAGAATAAGCGTAAATAAACCGACTGCCTGAAAATAAATGGTCGTATATTTTTCGGATAGCGCTTTCTTAAAAGCCAAGCCTATGCTGCTTCCTGCGATTACTGCTGCGGCATTGATGATTGTACCTAACATAAATTTTTTTTATTAATTATTACACGGAGTTTCACAGAGGATACACAGATAAACACAGAGTTTTTCTCCGTGTTTCTCTGTGACTTCTCTGTGTCTCTCTGTGTAACATGCAATTAAATTAAAAATGAACCGTTTGCTCCTCTCCTGTATAATGAATTATAATTTTAGAATCGTACGCATCAATTCCACGAGGTTTTTCAGGCGTAACATACACAATACTCAATTTCCGTTCGCGTAACATGCCCGTAAATTCTCCTGACCGGTTTCCGATTGTGAGCGTTTTATCTTCATCGTTATATGTAAACGGAATCGTTGAATAAGCGCCTTTTTCGTAATCATAGTTGACGCCTTCATCTTCATAAAGCGTGAATTTTCCGTCTTTCCCTGCATACACGAAAATCGTCAGGTCTTTTTGACTTTCTGTTGTATTTTGAATAACATCGCCCATAGGAAGAATCGAACCTGCTGCGGCAAATACAGGCATCCGGTCGTAAGGCGCATCCGTTTTCAACTTTTGTCCTCCTGCCGTCAATTGACCGGAATAAATGGAATACCATCCTGCGCCTGCCGGAAAATACACTTCCCGTTCGCGGGCTTTATATTGATACACAGGACAAACCATCAAATCAGTACCAAACATATATTGATCGCCGATATTCAACACATTCGCATCTTGTTCAAAATCCATAGCGAGCGGACGCATGATTGTGTAATCATTGAGATAGACCATGCCTGCTAAGGAATAGATATAAGGCATCAACCGGTAACGCAATTGCGTGTAATATAGCATGGACTGATAAGCAGGATGCGTTTGGGGCGCTACGTTCCAGATTTCGCGGTAAGGATATTGCCCGTGACTGCGAAACAAGGGAGCAAAAGCGCCAAACTGATGCCAGCGGTTATTCAATTCGCGCCATTCTTCCAAATCTTCCGAACCCTCTTTTGCATGAGTATAACGGGATTCCACGCTAAAACCGCCGTCGTCCATTGTCCAATACGGATTTCCTGATATGGAAAAATTTAATCCCGCAGAGATTTGCGCCTTCATATCTTCCCATCGCGTACCAATATCTCCACTCCAAATAGCGGCGGCGTATTTTTGCGAACCGGCAAATCCGGAACGGGTTAAGAGAAAAACGCGGTTGTTGTTATTTGTTTTCCGCTGTCCTTCGTAAATTCCTTTGGCATTCATCAATCCATACGCATTGAAATAACGGGTGGAAGAACCTAAGGCTGTCGGATTCATCAGCGCTTTCCGGTATTCAATGGAGGAATTAGACAAAATATCCGGCTCCGGGGCATCCATCCACCAAGCGTCAAATCCGCGACAGTATAATTTTTTATTCACCAAATCCCAGAACAATTGCCGCGCACCCTGACTGTAAACATCATAGAAAGAGCCGATATAGCCTTTGCCTATCCAGTCGCGAACGCTGTCTTGAACCGCCTTGCGATACATCCATCCTTGCTTGTCAAATTCTTTGTAATTGCCGGTCGTATAATAAAACTTAGGCCAGACGGAAATCATGATGCGAGCATTCATCTTGTGCACTTCGTTAACCATTGCGGTAGCGTCAGGATAGCGCTGTAAATCAAAATCATGGCTTCCCCAATCATCTTCGCGCCAATACGACCAGTCTTGCACGATATTGTCAACAGGAATGCGGCGTTGGCGAAATTCCCGTAAAACGTCCAATAATTCTTTTTGCGTTTTGTAACGTTCGCGGCTTTGCCAAAATCCCATCGCCCACTTGGGCATAACTTGCGCTTTCCCTGTGATGGCGCGGAATCCGCCGATAACATCATCCATCGATTTTCCGTAAATAAAATAATAATCAATTTGATCAGCCATTTCCGACCAGAATGAAAGTTTATTCTGTTCTGCAGGAGCAACCGGACTTAATGCCTTCAGGCTTAAATAAGAAGTTTCGCCATCGGGTTTCCACTCGATTCTCAATTTGTATTTCCTGCCTTTTTCCATGTTAAACGGAAATTTGTATGAATTTGGATTCCATGCCTGACGCCAGCGTTCGGCAACTACTAACCGGTCGTCTAAATAGAGTTTCGTATATCCTGCATAATACAAAAGAAAGCGGTAAACGCCCGATTCTTTGGGTTGAATTTGACCTTCCCAAGCGACCGAATCGTATCGTGAAAATTTTTGCGGAAAATTACGAACCGTTTCCAAATTGGAATAATCAATCGTATCTTCCTGTCGCGACAAGGTCTGATCCGGATTCTTCCTGTTTTGATAGGTAGCGGTCAATCCTCCTTCCTTACCGGTTTTATCGTATAGGGTGAATTGATTCAATTGCGCATAATCCCGCGGATCGCCGAATTTAGTCAACGAATAATTATCCCAGAGCAGACCGTAATTTTTATTAGAGACAATGAACGGAATAGATACTTTCGTATTGTATTGATACAGAACCTCATTTTTACCTTTGTAATTAAATTCATCCGACTGTTGCTGACCTAATCCGTAAAAAGCTTCATCATCGGGAGATTCAAAAACTTGCCGGATGGTATATGCTTTTTCGCCGTCAACTTCCATCGGTTGGAAGGTTTTTCCGCCATTGGCATTTTCCAACAAAATAACTTTTCCTTCATTATCAAAAAATGCAACTCTTCCTGTTGTAAGAGAAACATCCACACGAATGGCTGATGTTTTTAAACTTACCAAATAGTTATCTGAATGTGATATTGTCCACCCCGTTTTGAGCGTTTCCGGATGAGCATTAATCAAACTCTCCCGTTTGGAAAATGCAGTATCGGGAGAAGCGGCGACACGAATGATATTATCGGCGACAACCTGCAGTCGAACCCTATTGGGAATATGACCGGAAGAGTTATTCAGGCAAACCGTTATGCCGTCATCATTCTTTTCAACCGATGCAGACGGCTGACAAGCGGGAAAGCACATAATCGCCATTAAAAAGAACCCTGCAAAAGAAAATATCTTCATTATATTGGAGGTTTAATCAATTATTTAATAATTCAATTATTCAGTTATTCAATTATTCAGTTATTCAATTATTCAGTTATTCAATTATTCAACCCAACAAAAATCGACTAAGTTTTACTTTAAACTCAACTGTATGCGTTTTCGTTCCAAATCAATACCAATCACTTTAACTTGAACATGTTGATGAATGGACACTATTTCCGACGGGTCTGAAACATAGCGGTTGGCTAAATTGGAAACGTGAATCAATCCATTTTCTTTAATTCCGATATCGACAAAACATCCAAAATTGGTGATGTTGGTGACGATGCCCGGAAGCGTCTGACCTTCCCGCAGATCGTCGATGGTTTTCACATTCGGATCAAATTCAAATGCTTGAATGGCTGCACGCGGGTCGCGCCCCGGCTTGTCTAATTCCTGCATAATATCCAGAAGCGTCGGCATTCCTGTTTTGTCCGATAAATACCGGTCTAATTGAATGGCAGCCCTGACGGTTTTTTCCCGAATCAAATCACGAATGCTGCAATGCAAATCGCTTGCCATCGCTTCAACCACCGGATAACTTTCGGGATGTACGGCAGAATTGTCT
>Ga0123357_10006661_pt1 | contig 14150 bp, 14 predicted proteins | sample TergutEmb28metaG_FD_89873 | JGI IMG/M metagenome (GOLD analysis project Ga0123357, IMG submission 89873) | Embiratermes neotenicus P4 segment gut microbial communities from Petit-Saut dam, French Guiana - Emb289 P4 | ecosystem: Host-associated > Arthropoda: Insects > Digestive system > Gut ... | reverse complement strand
GGGGGTGGTGGTGGTGGTGGTGGTGGTGGTGGTGGTGGTGGTGGTGGTGGTGGTGGTGGTGATGGTGGTGGTGGTGGTGATGATGATGATGATGATGATGATGATGTAGGGTTTATGACTAACTGAAAGGACCCCAAATATACATAGGCATAGAAAAGATAATAGAGAGACCTATGTTGTGTGTGGCTTGCCGCTAGTATCTTAATAGAGTTCGTTCACAGCTGAGTGGGCACCTTACACCATTGCTGGGGCAATGGAGGAAGCATAGAGACTACCATACTTTAGACCTTGAAAACATGAGCGTTGCTTGTTGGTTATTTGCATGAGATAGGAAGACCAACTAATATTATTGTCATGAATAACAGCAGCAGTTGTGACACTGTGTGCAGACACTTTGAGGGTGTTCACCAGCTCGGACCGTGGGCACCCTACATTTCAGATTGTATTATGAGAAGTCATATTCTGAGTACAGATACACATACACAGATGTAGAGACACATACACAGTATGTTTGTCTGTCTGTCTGTCTGTCTGTCTGTCATATGCCAAGTCTGTGGACTTTACTTCCAGGGAAGTATAAAGTTTTCCAACTTTTCAATGTATATAGTTTTTAGTATTGTGCCATAGCAGTATTGGGTAAATTTGAGTTTGTGACAGTGTTATGGGCCTTACTTTCTTGCCGAGTGTCACCACATTTTGCCAATAATGACCACTTGACATTATTCACATGTAATTTATTGCATTTTCTTCCAGATACTGCACCAAATTACTGAAAAGTTCTCATAATAAAACAGGGTCCATTTTATTATGTAGGCCATGACTCAGTGACGTGAATGTTATAGAAAAACAATTCTATCCAAGAGTGTGTGGACTGATTTGCAGAACCCATCTAATTAATTCTGGTTGACCTTGTACTGTGAAGATATCCATATTGTATTATTTAAAGTAGCAAAATTTTTATTACAAATGAAATTGAGGATATGAAAGAATTTTTTATGACTGGAAATAAGAAGTGTACTAAAAACCAGAATTCCATTAGTGAACCCTGCAGAACAATTTTGGATACAGCAGGTGGCTACATACATGTCTACTCTAACAAACACACAGCATCAGTCTGGATGAAATGTGTGGTCAAGCTTTAAGAGCCTGAATTCCATCACATGTTTGTTTTTGTGTTGTTTTATGGCTTGGAGTGTCATTTTGGCCAGCAGATTAACTCTGCATTAATATCATAGAATAAAATTGGTCCATGCAAAATTTTAAGAGCCTTTTTTTAAGTATTTAATATGCAAACTGGGATGGACTGGGAGCATACCGGCAAATGTTGGCATGCCCTCGACACACAGGTGTACACATATATCAACAAAAGCAACAACATGCAGGATTCATATTCTGGGAATTACATGGTGTGTGTCCCAGGAAGAGAAAGAAAAAAACCATTCATGCAGGCAACAAGTTAATAAACAAAGAAGCTGAAATTAAATGACTGTACACATCTTCTCCCACCAAGACAACAAAAATGCAAGGAAACAAGGAATGAAACATTGGCAACTCCTTGCTAAGGTAGTTTTTTTATTCTTTAGTTATATTGTTAATTTTATTTCAACCCGCATTATTATCTCAAGTCTTGTATGTTTAAATTATTTGAGCTTGGTTCTGTTTAGAAATTATTAAAGTTTATCCAAGACAAAAACTATAAACATCTGTTTTCTGTTACATTCTGATGTTATCAGTTTTCATTCACTGCAGTACTGCATTCAAAGTCCTGACAGGCGCCAGGTATGTCTCCGCTTGAGCTAGGCCTCAACTGGGCTGCATCTTCTATGGAAACTAAACTAAAGCATCCAGTGTATCCCTCAAAAATACATGGATTTTAAAAATTTGGCAGTAGGGGTCAAGGAGTCATGCTTGTGAGGTATGGACCTGAACGACTCGGTTTTTCCGATCCTTGTCCATTTGAGGTCGTGCGGAGGACATTCTGGCCCAAATCAGGCCATGCAACAAAAGTTTTACACACTAACTGCATAGTTTATGATCTTCTAGTTTAATTAACTTCTTTCATCTGAAGGAAGCTCTTTGGTATGGTTTTAAAATGTTTGTTTAAAATCTATACAGCATCAGTATTAATTTAATATTTTTCTCTTTTTTTTTAAACAGTAATAACAATTATATATGCTTTCATTTAAATTCTTTCACATTGTAATGCTAAAAAATGTGGAACATATCCTTCAAGAAGTACAAATTTTCTCAAGAGACACTATTGGGCCCCCTGCTGAAACCAGCATAGAAGGGGTCATGTTATACACATTATAGTTACCTTTATTTTCTGTAACTGGTGCTTAGTTTTTCCTGTTTATTGGAATACAGTCATCTTGACTGAAACATCCAATGTAAATGCTGATCAGCTGCCTCACCAGGTGTTTGGTGCCACATTTGGACAAGGCAGCTTGACGTACTGTCATGTTGTTTTGTGCGTCTGCAGTCACCAGTAACAGTTCCATCGTTCTGTTTGGAAAACTCCAAAACAGTCGTTTATCATGCACATTAACTTAAGTACTTCCATGTTGAACTTGTGTCTACTTTTGACGTGGCAGCTAGACTACACATATTACAGTATCTGCCAACAACACATACATTACCTGGCCTTCAATGGGCCATCAACTGCCGTTTTCGATTTCATCTATTCATGCAATTGTTGTGAGCTAGGTTTATACACGTTTCAGTTGACCATCTGTCAGCACAGCCCAAACAGTTCAGAGGCAGTTAAAACTGGTTAGCAGTCGTGCTCAGTTGAATCTATGATAGTGTGGCAGCTAAGGCATAGCCCAAGATGGTTGAGTGGCAATGACTGGATTCCTGGTTAGTCCAACATCCGAGGCACTTGCGTCAGCCCACCTTGATCCATCGGTCAATGGAGTACTCCAGTGCTGCCAACCACCTGTGAACAAGAGAAAACACATTTTCAGAGAGGAACTGTGATGATAGAGGGAAATATGTATGCACAGTGTGCGTGAAATGAACACAATTGGAAGATTGTGCCTATAAATGGCATGTTTAATTGTTCAGTAGATTTTGATGAAATTTGGTATTGGAATTCCATATTAAAAGTAATTTGGAATATTTAATTTTGTGCATACTAGTCAATTACATCTCGTATCCATGCTGCAGGTTCCTTTTTGAGAAGTTTATAGTTACTCTGTTGGCCAAGAACTTGAAGATTCGGTACCACATTTGCAACAGCCCAATATGGGGAGCTGTCATGATCCAGTTGAATACAGTCCACACTCTAACATTCTGTGTCATGAAGACTCATTGTAATATTATTCTCCTCCCTAACTGTCTATTGGTTCATTTTAACTCTTCTATCATTTATTATCAAAATCAAGTACTGCCATAAAATAATTATACTTTGGTAAATATCTCTCTCCTGATTTTGCTGTATCTGTGTAGTAACAATTACTTTTGTTCTAAACTCAGAAAATAATGTGTCTGAAAATGTCATCATTGTATTTCAAAATATCCTGTCACTTTTTCTGTTCAGATCTCACCACAGAATCTATATAAATCCAAAGGCTGTTTTGGCATTTTCTAGTATGATACATTTTTTTAATGGCAATGGGTCTCCACCCAACTTGCAGGCTGAAATACCAACACATTTTGATCCATTGTACTTAACATATTTCCCATCAAACTTCCATATGTTGAGGATGCAATGCACTATGCCATGATCATTTTACAAAATACTGAAGAAATTTATGATGACACCAGTAAATGCTTGTTACAAAACACAAGTTTTGTGTGAAACATTTTACCTCCATGGACAGGCTGTGTAACCTGTTCTATCCTTATAACCGTTTACAAGGTATTTAAAACTACAGTACGACACTGTTTGTCATAGTGAAGACCCTAACTGTTTTATGTCCATGGTTTTTTAATGTATACATTTGTAATTAATCTTTTAATGTTTTTACAGAACAAATTCTTGTACATATAATAAACAGCCTTCATCATGATTTATGGTCTTATATTATTATATTGTATATGTATTTATTACCACAGTGTTTTGAATAAAGTTAATATTAGAACTGCAATGAAAGTCTTGTCTTGTTAATCTAATTTCTATTAATGGTAAATATACAAACATCAATTCTTTACATTAATATAACCTACAATACTGATATCTTACTGCAGTATTGTATATTTGTATATTCTACATATCTAACAATGAAGTACGCCTATATTTACATTTGTCTCTTATGCTATTTGATTCTCCCTGAGGATTTTATCCAAAACATGGAGGATAGTGTATACCATGAGATAATAGCATGTAGACAGACAGACAAATTGAGAGATAGATAAGTAAATAAATAAACAATTTTATAAATATGTCATCATCTCAGTCAGTGCTGAATTGTCTCTCTAGTTGATACAACATAAATAGATAGTCTACAATAATTATTTCAGTACTGATTTCACAAAACAGGATAGTTGGATTGTCTTGCCTCTTCTTGTCCATCTCTGTATCTGTATGGAAGTAGTAGTGTCTTTGGCGAGTTTCAGGGGGTAGTATCTCAAATGCAAACCGCTTTCCTCCAGCAGTAGAATTCTGCACTCGGTAGCCATGCAGACATGCCATACCTGGCAATGTGAAATATACATCTTGAATAGCAAATCATATGGGTAAACTATTTGGTCATATAATGTAGTAAATTCACTACAACTTCTGACAGGTAATTTGAATTCCCTTTGTACCCTGTGTTTTCAACACTAAGCAATGCAGAAGACTTTTAATTTTACTATCATAATTACATATGCCTCATGCTACATGCTGGAAGGTGAGGAGTCAGGATTTGACTCCCTGCCCTGCAGCAGAATCACAGTCACCCATCCCCCTTGCTCTTCTGTTATGTGCAGACCAGATCTGTGGCCCACCCAGTCTCAAATGTAGTGGGAATGAAGCTAACCACTTGTTCATATATATATATATATTTATTCACCTTCCATTGGATCTTTACAGATATGGAATCAGTACATAAAAGTGTGCAGGGCATTTGTCACACAACAAGTATAAATATGTTAAGATGAACAAGAAGGTAATGAATAATAGGAAAAAGTTAAGTTATACACTAAATAAGATCTTATAATTATTAAATTGAAATTAAATAAGAAATAAAGAACCATAATCATTGGGATGCTGATTGATAATATTCATCCAGACTATAGAACATATGTTCTATAAGGTAACCCTTAAGTGTGGATTTGAAACGCTTAGCATCATTTGATAGAATTTTAATATTTAATGGTAAGTGATTACAGATCTTACATCCAGAATACAGTACTGCTTTCTGCACTAATGTTAAATTTGTAGAAGTTAGCTGTAAGTTGTAGTTGAAATGTGTATTCATATCATGGATTTCAGAATTGGATAGAAATAGTTTTCTGTTCTTGTTAACAAAAACAAGTAATGAGAAAATATATTGAGATGGAAGTGACAGTATTTGTAACTGTTTATATAACTGACGGCATGAATCACGACTACCAGTATTTGTAATGATTCTTATTATTCTTTTTTGTATCTTAAAAATGCTGTTACTATGATGTGAATTACCCCCAAAAAATAATACCATATGACATGACTGAATGTACATAAGAAAAATAAATCGTTCTCAATACATCCAAAGACATAAAAGGTTTTATTGCCCTAATAGCATAACAGGCCTTATTTAGTTTTGATTTTAATGCAGCAATGTGATCCTTCCATGACAATGTATTATTGATGATCAAACCTAAAAATTTGGTGCTATTGATATTAGTGATTGGGAGCAATTATTTGAATTTTTATTTCATTTTGTTTTTTAGTCAAGAATTGCAAAAAGTGTGTTTTATTACAGTTCAGTGTTAAAAGATTACTCTGAAACCAGTTAGTTATTTCAGTCATTACTGAATTAATATTATTCTTAAATTCCTCTGAATTAGTATTCGATTTAATAATGCTTTTGTCATCAACAAATAGTATTGGGTTAGCTAATTTGCTGATGCTTAATGAAAGATCATTTATGTATGTAAGAAACAGTAATGGACCCAATTCCGAACCCTGTGGGACACCATGTTTCACATGTTCCCATTTAGAAGATAATTTATTAGCTTTACTATCTTTCATTGATATTCTCTGATATCTATTTTCTAAATATGATCTCATCAATTTGTTAGCTATGCCAGAGATCCCATAAAACTTCATTTTGGCCAAAAGTATTTTATGGTTAACACAGTCAAATACTTTTTGTAAGTCGCAAAATAAACCATCAACAGGATTTTTTTTTATCTAATGATGACAATACATTGTTTACAAGTGTGTACGTAGCCGTTCCGTTAGATAATTTTTCCCTGAAACCGTATTGATCATTTACCAATATATTATTATCATGTAATTGACAATACAATCTTTTAGAAATGATTATTTCAGTGATTTTAGAAAATAAAGTTAGGAGTGAAATAGGTCTGTAATTAGAAAATTCAGTTCTATCTCCCTTTTTAAATAAGGGTCTGAATCTATTGCTGTAGTTAAAAATGCTTGGAGCTAGACCTCTATCCCACCATACACCCTCATGACATGGCATGGCACTTAAGCATAAGGACAACTTTACATGATACTCTCTCTAGCTAAGCAGTTTTCAGTATAACTGCGGCTCTGGCAACTTAAGGTAAACAACTCTTCACATAAAGAGTTACAACTCCTAAAATAATCCACACACATCAGTGATTTAAACAATGGAGCTATGAGGAAATTACAAATGAATATTTAATACTGTATAGATTTATGTTATTCACACAAATGCCAGATTATTATGATACTAAAATACAACCTGTCTCTAAGCAAATGAGACAAAGTGAGAGTTTTCTGCAACTGAGATGTAAGGACTAATTAGCATAAAGCCTATTGAAATTTCAGTTGGGAAATCTAGAGAATCTCTAGGTATGATTTTCGCTTTCTGTCACTCTTATACATTATGGCCCTTGAGGAGTGCTGTGTAATCACTGTTTCACTGACCGTGTGTGCTGTGAACTTTACAATACGGCTTGATGGTACAAGCATTGCTGCTACCAACAGATAATTCTTAAGAGCAAAAGTGGAGGCTTCAATACCGACCCAAACATATGTACATCTTGACGTATTCATAACAGTCACTGCCATCTTGCATTCATATCTGTAACTAAAAGAATGGCTTTCTACCTGGAGACAGAACATTGACAGAATTTAATCCTTAGGCCTTTCATTTATGGTCTATTTAGTGATCATGTCAGTAGCTCATACTGTGAATTATAGGATCACTAGTGAATAATTATTTGAAAGGACGTGCCTGTGGCCTAATTTGAGAAACTATCGAAGCATAGGGACATACATAGTAATATTACAAACATATTGGGGAGGATGATCTTGAGGGTCCAGTTTCAATCTGGAAGCTCCTGACTGTGAAGCAGGCTTGTGAACCACTTGAAGGGTGGCATTCAATGAAACCTTCTTCAGAGCCTTACATAAAAAGCTAGTAGTTGCCCAGCTGGACATTGTTTCATGGAGGTGAGGTCACAGAATTATGATGTTATCAATGACTAGCCACCATGCCACAGCAGAGTTGTATACGGCGAGTGGAAGTAATCTCAATTCATTGTGAAACTTGGCACTATGCAAACGTAAGTGGTAACCTTCATGCTCCAAATTACTTCAACCCCATGTGCAGTGGAAAGTACCAGCAGCTGATGAAACGTAAATAAGCTATAACCCACCGATACACAGTCTTACAGGAGACAGAAAAAACTTGACATATCTTAAACAGACCAACATTTAAGCATGTTATGTTGTTACAGAAATATTAGAAGAAGGAATTTTTTTTGGTGGGCACAACTTATTGACAGAAGGTGTGTTTGTAACCCAATTGAATAGTGAGGCAAGAATCTCAGTTTAATGAACTGTTGGGGTTATGACAACAAATTGCTGTATCATGAGCTCTATGTTTTACAAAATTTGAAACTGAGTGGGCTCCAGTCAGTGTTACTGTGGTGGCCTTAACTGGAAATGGAGCATGAATTGTCCAGCTGCTGCTGTCATTTAAATGTTTAAAAAAATAACAAGCAAATTTGACAAAGTTACCTGTGTTTAATCACCACACCATGCAGTTGCACATTCTAAAAAGATAAGGCTCAATGCCAGGGATCTCAAACATATGGCCCACCAATATATTTTACGTAGTCCTCTCACTAATCCTATTCCAATACATCCCAGCTCAGTTTCAAAATTTTTTTTTTATGTGCATGTTTTTGATCACTGGCCTTTAGGCTCAAAGAGCTTTGCATCCCTGGACGGTATGTTACAATATACCCCATGAAAGATGCAATGCAGTAAATTCATTGTGCCATAATTTGAATTTGTTATTAGCAGTACGAAATGCTCGTAATGGTGAGTTTAATTTTGAAGAAAATACTTACACCCTTTATTGCTTAAAATTACATGTAGCCTACTGCAAAGTAAATTTCAAAATTATCCAGTTGGCTCACATATTTAATTCTCAGACCCCAGCTCTGTGTATTTGAGACTTCAGCACTAGCTGGTGTTAGGATTTTACTTGATGCCATGATGCCTTGTGTCTATTGAATGGGAAGCTTAAAGCTGGGCTGTGCACAGGAAATGTTCCCCACCCATCCATCCCATAATTTGTCCCTTAACTGACTGAGCTATACCAGTTCACAATGCCCCAGAAGTTTAAATAATATGTACCAAGCGCTCCGTCTGAGCCGCTGTCCTGGTAGAAGTAGAGACATGCGTCCTTGAGCACACAATACCGTCGTTTCCATGCCTTCCACCTGTGGCCTAACTTCATGAGGTAGCCATAACAATCTGGATGTTGGACAGCACTGGCAGCCAGTTTCAAGTTCCTGTTGCTGATGTCCAGCCAATGGTCCACCTGAAAAAGAACACATAAAGCCCAGGAATGATTTTCTGCAGATTTATTCAAGTCTTATAGACAGATAACAAGACCAAAGTTTTACTCAGTTTTGAGAACAAGTGCTAACTCCTTGTGAGTTTGTGTCTTTCAATGATCTTGTAGGGTCTGGGGTTATGGCAGCAGTGAAGATGGGTATTGTGATATGCTGTGTTGTGAAACTGAATTTCAGTGTGGCAGATGGGTACCTATACTATTTTGGAAGAACATACTGCCACCATCTTCAGGGTTAATATGAACCAATATGGGAAAATAGCATTATGTACAAGTATACAGATTGTGTGAAAGAAATGGGTCATGGGGTTCCAGAGGCATAGCTATGCGAGGGGGTGTGGTTGCTGGTGCGAGTGGTGGTGCCATCCTGGCTGGAAAATCAGGTGGCAAAATGAATGCTTTAAATGAAAAAAAATTATTTTCTGCACTGATTTTCTGATTTTACATTTTTGAGCCAAATAAAAGGAAATTCAATAAATAATTGTGACTTTTAAAATTGTACAATTTGTGTTAGGGGCAGCCATTGTGGTTACTGGCCCTGGACACCTAAAAACCTTGACATGCCACCGTGTGGGCACATGTGACCTAGTCATGGCCCAATATGGTGAAGGAGCGGAAGAGGCCTCGGTGGACAACAACATGGTTCCATAGCCCAGAAAATGAAATGAGGCTTCAATTTTGTGATATTTTTTACTGAATCTACAGATAAATTGCTGGTAAAGTACAGATACAACATTGTCTGGTTCTGTTAAGAATTTCTTACAACTCATCTCCCCATACTACAAATATAAGCATGAGACCTGTATTTAACCCTTGAGATGGAACCTGATGGTTTCTCTAAAGCATCATCAGATCAACAAAATGGTCTAACAAGATGTGACAGCACATACTCTAGTACAAACGTTATGGATGAGTTTTCTGCCCCATAGAGGCAAAAGATTCCTATCAAAGTTTGATACCATTGACGAAACTACACGGTGCCATATTCCAGAAAACTGATCTTCAAACATGTGGCTCCCATGCATCCATACTTTCCAGGGACAGTCATTCCCTGTTTTCAACAACTAGTCCTGGTGTTCCAAAAACATTTAATGAGAATACTAAAATGCCTGATTTTTTTAGCATTCAGATAAAAGTATTTCATAAATTTTTAAATAAAAATAATCAGGCATGGCCTTCAAAATATTCTGCAGTGTCCAATACAGCTGAGTGAGATCTTTTGCTGTATTGTATGGTTACTGTAAGAATGCATACATGTTCTGAGGAGAAGTTAATCATTTTTCTTGTTTACTTGTTCCTTATCAATATGATAATGGCTTAGGTCATGTTATTAATGAAGTATTGGTAACATAAGCACTTCACAGAGATGAAGAGGAAATATACTTGCCGTGAGAGTTTGAAAGATTTGTAACAGAAAGTAATGATCAACAGGACACAGTCATGTTTGAGGGGTCCCTATGTTGACTGTTTCCCATGGCAGGTGGTATGATGTCCTCCCACACATCATCACTGTCTTCACCACCACCACCAAAATAGTGGTAGTCTTTAGTAGCAGACCTACTCTACAGTGGTATCATCTCCCAAAATGAAAGTAAGAATAAAAAGAGACCAGGACATGCCAGTTTGTCTTACCTGAGCATTTCGTTCTATGGAGTGGCTGATTACTGCAAGCCACCGCATAGCTGACTCCTCATCATCTGCAGCTAGATGAAGTCCTGTCGCACCAGTTTTATCCAGAATGAAGCTATACAGCCGTCCACTGTCAGGTGTACGAGAAACACTGTAGTTCACCAGCATCAGAGCTCCAAGAGGCTGACTTTCCTGCAGTCATAAAGCAATCTATTCTAGTCTAATAACAACTTTTTCTCTTGTTTAAAGCAAAACAGGTGACTTGAATAATTCTGAATGTATCTTTCAATCTGAGATTGTACTTTTTGTGTCATACACCACATGAAATGGAAAGGATCAAAACTGAACATAAAGCAAGCTATAAGACACCTGTATGTATATGTTATTATTCTGGTTTCTTGACCAATCAATGCATAACATGATCATCTCCTCACCAATGGCTGAGTGACATTTGGCATTATACTGCTCAAGAACTGCATATTTTGCAAGGAAAATTTTTGTGAAATAGACATTTTTTTAGTTTTGAAAGAAATGACTAGTGGAGGTTTACGAAAGAAATGTTGGGTGACAGAACATTTTCAATAAAATGTGCGTAATCTGGCAACAGCAGTAAACTGGAATTATCCTACTTACTGTGAGAATTACTAAACTGTGCTTTGCAAGAATCTCAAAGGTTTGTCTAATAGCTTATAGCTCCATTTTGACAAAATTATGAGAAGCAAATAAAAGGAGTGGCAAAGGTGTAGTCAAATTCAGGATATCTGTACCTTTCATGTACTTACTTTGTGTTTTTGGTACCTCAGTTGTCTTGATGTTGAAATCTGCTGTCATAAAGTTATGTGATTATGACTGCTACTGTACTGAACATTCATGACTATTTTTATTTACATATTATTATATAATTAAAAAAAAAGTGATGAAATTATGTATGTTGTTCATCATCTCAGGCTGAAAATACCCACATTGTGAATCCATCTTCAGGTGCAGTGGGGAAGAGGGGAGAACCTCCTCTGGTGGATCCATTAGATAATGGAAAATATCCAAAATTTCAGTTACTGCTATGACCACATATAATCATTAAATATTCTAAAGTTAAATAAACAAGTTGGGAAATTTATGTAAAGCATAAAAAGTTTGGTTCAATCATTAGATTTTGTTTGATAGCTCAAATGCTCTAACATTTAGAGAAAACTACAGTGGGATATAAAATGCATGTTTCAATTTTTCTGCATAATTTATATTCAAAACAATGCTGCTTAAATAAGTATTTGACATTACATGTCAATGACAAGATGTTTCTTGGAAAGAGTGATACCGTTTGATATGAGCTTTATATGAATTAGGAATTATATTATATGAATAAATGTAAATTTATTGTTGTGATTAATGGCTGTACCATGAAGGTATGTAGGGTCGTGGCAATACAAATCCATGTGCTTTTCACCTTTTAAAGTATACTTGTGACTTGATGCACCAAGAGGTTTAATATTAAAAAACTGTGCATTCTGTCCACACTGTATTCAGGGGTTTGTATTTATCTCAGAGCAAACAGCTATTTTTTCCTACCTAATATAAATGGATTGATACAAAATGCATCTTTAAATAAAACATACCCTTACACTTTGTCTTTAACCTTTATGTGCCTGAATTATTTTTTTAAATTTTAGCACACCTGTATATAAAATGTGAATAAAACAGGAACCAAATACTTTAGAATTATGAAACAAACTGCATTTTGAAGAGAAAAAAACGGAGAGTGTATACCACGTTTAAAATGTTCAGTACCTACATTTTTTGAATAAATATATAAAATGCAACGTTTAGAGGTTAGTGGCGCGGTACGACCACTATAGTGGTCGTTAGGCGTCAAAGGGTTAAAGGGTTATTCCAATACTTTATGGAAGTTAGTTGTCAGCTTTACCCATGGGGAAGGAGCCCTACACTGCCCACTGCATAGGAGGTTGGGTTGGTCCAGAGCCAGCACGGACACTTTGAAGAGGAGAAAATTCTTTTGCCCATATTGGGAATTGTACCACAACTCCTCTTTTGTTCAGTCCATAGACTAGTTACTTTATCAACTGATTAAAATTGAATTAACCTGCAAATGTTATGCAGTATCAAAAATACCAAATGCCATTAATCCATGCTGAGTAGTTCTATTGGGTTCAGCTGATGGTGTAGGACATTTGAACTCATAAAAATTTTAGACTTCTTGCATCATATGTATTGAAATAAAATACACTATATTTTAGGGACAGGTCTGGTTCCCATCCTCAGGTTTCCTTCTTCCAAAACAACTGTCACTACATGATGATTATTTAAACTGTAATTAGACCAGGATTAATGCCAAATCAGTACACACTGCATATTCTAAAAACAATTTAGCAAATATTGTTATGTGATTTTCACTAGACACAAAATACACAAAACATACAGCTGGTCACCCTACTTACTGTCTTACTACATATTGGCACTGTTTACATAATCCTGTAGTCAGAATGTGCCTACATAGTGCTACTATTTGGTGAGAAGAAATAGTTACTCTGACCAGCTATATATTTTGTGTATTTGGTGTCTAGTGAAATTAGCATAACAAAATTTGCAAAACCATTTTTGGAATAAGTGGTATTTCCAATTTGATGTTAATTTGGGTTTAATTACAGTGTAAATTATCACCATGTAGTGACAGTAGTTTTGGAAGAAGAAGCTTGACCTGCATTATATTTCAACCTACATGATGGAAAAAGTACAAAATGTCTAAAAGTTCAAAAAACCTACACATGTACACACATGTCCTCCGAATTGTGTGTCCATACAATTGCCATTTGTGCTCAGGTGTATTTACAGAAATCACTTAATTTGTGTATGAATACTCATATGTATGACATAGCACAATAAATGAATCACAACAAGGAAAGGGGTTGGTGTCAAATTTGGAATGTTTGAACATACTGTATCATTTTTGTAGTAGTAGAGACAGTTGTCTCTCTTGAGGCAGAACCATCGCTGGACCCACTTGGCCCCATTGCTCAGTCCACCCAGTTTCCACAGGTACCCTGAGTAAAGCGGGCTGCCAGCACCAGGCTCTCTCACCACAGGCGTCAACACGTTGCATGTCCGTGCAACTTCCAACTCCAGAGTGTCTGACCCTGCTGACACCATCATATGGCATTACGCTAACCGCCATTTGTGGGAGGTACACATGTTGAATATAACAATGATAACATCATTTTCAGTAAATCTTATAACAATAAAATTTTACATTGTTCATTCTATGCATTGTGATGTATTAAAACTTTGGTAACACCAACAAATGCGTAATTCTACAACATGTGTACTCTTTCTATTACTTAGCTCCTACATGTTGGCATAAGCTCCCTGAAGATGGGGACAAAGCCGAAACATATTCGTGGTAGGGTCCATAAGTTTCCGGCCTGACCAACTTTGAAAGGTGACAGAAATGAAACAACTTTGCTATTTTTCAATATAATCTCCCTTTACTTCAACACACTTTTCACATCTGTGAACCAG
>Ga0123357_10006658_pt1 | contig 14153 bp, 15 predicted proteins | sample TergutEmb28metaG_FD_89873 | JGI IMG/M metagenome (GOLD analysis project Ga0123357, IMG submission 89873) | Embiratermes neotenicus P4 segment gut microbial communities from Petit-Saut dam, French Guiana - Emb289 P4 | ecosystem: Host-associated > Arthropoda: Insects > Digestive system > Gut ... | reverse complement strand
TGAAGTGAAATCGGGAAAACAAGGCAAGATGCAAAGCCTGCACCGGTTTATGAAAGAGAAAAATTCGGAATACGGCATTCGCACTTCCCTCGAAAATTTTTCACAGTATGATAAAATCAAAGTGATTCCTCTTTATGCAATTGGGAATAATAACATAATATTTTAAGTAAGCATAGAATCAAAAATATTACTCCTTTTGCAATCAAAGGGGTCAAGCATATAAAATATATTCCCGACCCCTGCTTGATTTAGATTATTACCGACTATTGATTAATAAACTCCGGCATAATCGCCTGACGGACATCAAAATTCTGCCATGCTTTCAGCATTTGTTTTTGTTGATATACATCTTTTCCTACAATTCCAATCATGATTCTTTCACCGACGCTTTCGGTTGAACCATTCAAAAGATCCATAAAGAAGTCTTTTTTTGCGGGATATTCATTAATGGAGTAATTATCAATTTTGGCTAATTCGGCAGCGTCTTTGATAGCTGCGTCCATGCCGCCCAATTCATCAACCAATCCCAATTTCAACGCCTGATTACCTGTCCAGACACGTCCCTGACCGATAGAATCAATCGCAGCTTTGGTTTTTCCCCGTCCTTCTGCGCAATGACTTGTAAATAAATCGTATCCTCTTTCTATATATGCCTGCAATTTAGCGCCTTCTGCATCTGTCAAAGGGCGAGCGGGCAATAATCCATAACCAATAAAAGGGATAGACAGAACTCCTCCGCCAAAGTCAGAGAATTTGTTTGTAGAAACGCCATCGAAAGTAGCGCCCATTTTTTTGGCTAATTCTGCTCCATTCGGGATTAAACCGAAGATTCCGATAGAGCCGGTTAATGTGGTCGGCTCGGCAACAATTTTACTTGCGGCGCACGAAATGTAATATCCTCCGGACGCGGCATACGTACCCATAGAAACGACAACCGGCTTGACAGCTTTGAGTTCTTTAACAGCATGCCAAATCTGTTCCGATTCATAAGCGCTTCCACCCGGCGAGTTTACGCGAAATACGACTGCTTTCACATTTTTATCGTCTTTCAGTTTATTCAGTTCTTTTACATATTCTTTCGCTGTAATATAATTGCCCGGGAAAAAGCCGGATACGGCAGCATCACTTATAATTTCGCCTTCGGCATATAATATGGCAATCTTATCTTTACTTGCTTTCTTACCGGCTTCCGTAACTGAAAGCATGTCCTTAACTCCTGCATAATTAATTTTATCGTCTTCCTTCAGGTTCAAACGGCTTTTCAGATAATTATCCACTTCGTCGGTATATTTTAATCCGTCGATAAGTTTGTATTCAACCGCTTTTTCAGGATCTGTAAGCGTTAAAAGTTCATCAGCGTATTGATTCAGTTGTTCCACAGAAACTTTACGACTTTCGGAAACATTTTTCAATACCGTTCCCCAAATATCGTTAAGGAAAGACGTCACCTGTTCGCGGTTGGCATCGCTCATTTTATTCAGAATGTACGGTTCTACGGCTGATTTATAGGTACCTACCTTATAAACCTGTATTCCAACCCCCCATTTTTCAAAAATGCCTTTATTGAATTGAAGGGAAGCTGCTAATCCGCGAAAATCAAGAATACCCGAAGGATTCATAAAGATTGTGTCGGCGGCAGAACTTACATAATAAGTTGGCTGTGAGAAATTTTCACCATAAGCGATAACGAATTTCCCGCTTTTCTTAAAATCCAGCAACGCATTGCGAATCGGTTCCATCGTTGTGAAACCGGCAGGAGAAATCCCTACATTTAAATAAATACCTTTGATATTGTCGTTATTCTCCGCTTTCTTGATAGCCGAAAGAATATCGTTCAATCCGTAGGATTCGCCATTACGATTAAATACTGCATCGAAAGGATTTGAATTATTCTTTTCGGCAATACTTGTTTTTTCATTCAGATTCACCTTAAGTATGGTGTTTTTCTGTAAATTAAACGTGGTGGAACTACCCATTGACGCCACCATTCCTGCAAAGATAACAAACCCGATAATGGATATTATCAAGAACCCAACAACTACTCCTATAACAGAAGCAAACAACATTTTAAAGAAACTTTTCATAACATTTTAATTTTAATTGATTTATACTAAATTTATATATTTTCATCACTAACCACTAATCACTAAACTCCAATATATCCCCCGGCTGGCAGTCCAATTCTTTACATATCGCTTCCAAAGTGCTGAAACGAATCGCTTTCGCTTTCCCCGTTTTCAGAATAGAAAGATTCGCCGGAGTTAAATTAACTTTTTCCGAAAGTTCATTCAGGGAAATTTTCCGTTTAGCCATCATCACATCTAAATTTACAATTATCGGCATAGTATCTGTTTTTTGTTAAATTGTTAAATCCTGTTCTTCTTTCATCGTATGGGAAATTTTCAGTATTTCGGCAAACATGAAAGTAACTAAGGCGAAAAGCAGCCAGTAATATTCCTCGCCCATTTTAAAAATAACTTTGTAATCTTCCATCTGGACTAACGCACGCGCTTCTGCATAGTAAATGAAATTTCCATATATTTGTATAGCAAAAATAAATAACAAACAATAGCCTATCCAACGAATCCGGTTAACATTTTGATGATTAAAAATTTCATTCTTAACGATGGAGCGAATCACCCTGTAGATTTGTATTGGGATGAATATAATTGCAAACAGCGTTGGAAAAGCTAAAAATAAGAGGATTCCATATCCGATTTTAATCCCGAGCGGAAGTAGCGCCTTATCTACTTTAGCAGTAAAAATTTGAAATTCGGCACGAATAGGATTACCTGTTTTTAAATTCATAATAGAACTTGGAAAAGAAAAAAATCCGGATACCGGCTTAACCTGAAAACAAACAGTTTCTGTTTGATCAGTTTCGCCAAATGTAGTGTTAGATTCTTTATAGAATTTTTTATCGGCTTTTTGGGCGCCTTCGTTAAAGCCCTCTTTAAAACTAGGAATCCCATCAATAATAGCTGCTACGGCAAAATAGAAATAAATAATTCCAAACAGGACGCAAACAATTTTTAACCTTGTATTCATAATCTTATTGTTTTATAAAAGTTTTTCAATAAATATTTATCGTTTTTCGATATGCAAAGGTAAAGGTAATTTTTAAATAAACAATAAATATTTATCGAAAAACAATAAAATTATGAATAATTAATTATTATTAATTAAATTTAAGAATTATGTTTACAGGAAAGTACATAGTTATTTTCATCGTTTTTCAGGGAAACGCAATACGCATATTAAAATATTTTTATATTTTTGTAGTCACAAATATTTATTTTAATTCAAATGGGACTACAATGCGGCATCGTCGGACTTCCAAACGTGGGCAAATCAACGCTTTTTAACTGTCTTTCCAATGCAAAGGCGCAGGCGGCAAACTTTCCTTTTTGTACAATCGAACCCAATGTCGGCGTTATCACCGTTCCCGATGAGCGGTTGAATAAATTAGCCGAGCTGGTGCACCCCCAGAAAATTGTTCCAACAACTGTCGAAATTGTTGATATTGCCGGATTAGTGAAAGGCGCCGGCAAGGGTGAAGGACTTGGTAATAAATTTCTTGCCAATATTCGTGAAACGGACGCCATCTTGCACGTTCTGCGTTGCTTCGACGACGATAACGTAACCCATGTGGACGGTTCGGTCAATCCTGTCCGCGACAAAGAAATCATTGATTACGAACTTCAACTGAAAGACCTTGAAACAGTTGAGTCCCGAATCAATAAAGTACAAAAGCAGGCGCTGACCGGCGGCGACAAACAGGCAAAACTTGTGCTCGACGTTTTGATGCAATTCAAAGCGGCGCTCGAACAGGGCAAAGCGGCTCGAACAGTGAAATTCGATAACAAAGAAACCGAAAAAGCGGCTCACGATTTGTTCCTGCTGACCAATAAGCCGGTTTTGTATGTTTGCAATGTCGATGAAGCATCGGCTGTTACAGGCAATGCCTACGTTCAGGCAATCCGAGAAGCGGTTAAAGAAGAAAAAGCCGAATTATTGATTGTCGCAGCCAAAATCGAATCGGAAATCGCCGAATTTGAAACTTACGAGGAACGTGAAATGTTCCTCAGCGAACTTGGCTTGAAAGAATCGGGCGTCAACCGGCTGATCAAGGCAGCTTACAACCTGTTGAATCTGGAAACTTTTCTCACTGCCGGTCCGCAGGAAGTCCGGGCTTGGACTTACCTGAAAGGAAGTAAAGCGCCGCAATGCGCCGGCGTAATCCATACCGATTTTGAAAAAGGCTTCATCAGGGCTGAAGTCATTAAATATGCCGATTATATCCATCTTGGCTCGGAAAACGCTTGCAGGGAAGCAGGCAAAATGTACGTCGAAGGAAAAGAATACGTCGTACAGGATGGAGACATCATGCACTTTCGTTTTAATGTTTAATTAATAAAATAAAGACTGACCAAATGAAAAAGATTTTTTTAGTACTTGCAGGATTATTTATTTTGATGGGCGCTTATGCGCAGGATTCCAAAACAGCAGCCGGTAATTTAACAACCTATGTTAGTACGGATACCGTTCAAGGGTGGAAATATTCCGGACTGACAAGTCTCACCTTTGGGCAGACCTCGCTCCAAAACTGGGTGGCAGGCGGCAACAATACGGTTTCCGGTGATTTTATTTTTAATGCCTCAGTGAATTATTTAAAAGACAAAGTATTTTGGGACAACAATTTAGCTGTAGAATACGGACTTATATATTCTTCCGCTACCGATTGGATGAAAGCTGCCGATAAATTGAATCTGACTTCCATAGCCGGGCGTAAAATTTCCAAAACATGGTCGCTTTCCGCGCTGTTGAATTTTTATACCCAATTTGCCAACGGATATAATTATCCCGACAGAAGCCGTTACATTTCTACGCTTATGGCTCCGGGCTATTTGGACATAGCGCTGGGTTTTACCTATAAGCCAAATGCCAAATATTCGCTGTTTCTTTCTCCGATAACCGAACGGGCGACTTTTGTCCTTAATGATTCGCTTTCCAACGTTGGCGCTTTTGGCGTTGATCCGGGAAAGAAAACAAAGTTTGAAACCGGCGCTTACCTGCTGGCAAGCACCACTCAGAAAATTTCGTCCAATTTGAACCTCATCTCTTCGGTGGATTTGTTTACTCCTTACACGAAAGATTTCGGACATATCAATGTCAATTGGGATTTACTCGTAAATTATAAAATCAATAAATTATTGACTGCCACTTTGAATACCACTGTCCGGTATTATGAAAAGGAAATAACGAAAGTTCAGTTCAAGGAGATATTGGGTTTGGGATTGACTTATAATTTTTAGACATACGATATGAAGTTTTTTATATTCATTATTAATTTTTTATTTATGATTACTTCCTGCCAGTCGAACGCTCAGACGTACACGATTGAAACCAATCTTGGCAATATTCAGGTGAAATTATATGATAAAACGCCGTTGCACAAGGAAAATTTTGAAAAATTAGTCACAGAGCAATTCTACGACAGCGTGTTGTTTCACCGGATTATTCAGGGATTTATGATTCAGACCGGAAATCCGGCAACAAAGCCTGTCACCAATGAAGACAGTCTCGTTAACAAACTCGACTACACTGTTCCCGCCGAATTTGTTCCCGAATATTTTCACAAAAAAGGCGCTTTGGCGGCTGCGCGTATCGGCGATGCCGTGAATCCGGAAAAACGGTCGTCTTCCTCGCAATTCTATATCGTTCAAGGCCGCACTTTTACCGATGAGGAGTTAGACCAGATAGAAGAGAATCTACATATTCAGTTTTCGGAATTTCAGCGCGGAATTTATAAAACCATTGGCGGAACGCCTTTCTTAGATCAGAATTATACGGTATTCGGCGAAGTAGTCAAAGGCATGGAAGTGGTTGATGCGATTGCATCTGTCCCAACCGGACCCGGCGATTTCCCGATAAAAGATATTCGGATATTGCGAATCGTCAAAGACTAATCCCTGTGATTCTCAACGACGACTATTTTATGAAACAAGCCTTGTCGGAAGCTGCAATGGCTTTCGATAAAGGCGAAGTTCCTGTGGGAGCTGTCATTGTGTGTGAAGGGAGAATCATCGCCCGTGCGCACAACCTGACCGAAACACTGAACGACGTCACAGCTCATGCCGAGATGCAGGCGATTACGGCAGCCGCGTCCTCGCTTGGCGGCAAATATCTGATTGATTGCACATTATATGTAACCATCGAACCTTGTCCGATGTGTGCTGGCGCATTGGCTTGGGCGCAAATCGGGCGAATTGTTTATGGAGCCGGTGATGAAAAACGTGGGTTTACGAAGCTGACTCCATGCGTACTTCATACGAAAACCGTTGTACATGCCAGCGTTTTAGAGGACGAGGCTGCTCGGTTGATGAAGCGGTTTTTTAAGGGATTGAGGGGGTGAAAAGAGGAAAATGTGCCAGTAAATATTCTGCATAGCAACAAACAATAAAACAGATAATGAAATTAAAGATAGTCAACATAGTGTTTTTTAATATTATAATGTTAACGACTTCTTATGGAGTATGTCAATCTTATGTGCCAATCCCCACTACATATATGGATTTTGATATTTCCAAAAAATTGATAGATAGTGTACGAAAAAATGGAATAACAGATTTTATTATCTATCAAACAACTATAAATAGGGATTCATTGTATTTTACACAAGAAAATGATAATTACTTTTCTAATATGGTGACATATATATTATGGAATGAAAAAGGAAAAACTAAAGTAATATTAATTACAGACAGTTGCATATTTCAGCATTGCATCACTAAATCATCTGATGATATATTTTCTTATTCAAACCTAAATAAATTATGGCTTAGAAAAGATGAGGACATTTATAAAGCAATTCCTGATTATACAGACCCCTATGATAAGGATGTCGTTATTTATATAGCTTCTATGTATAAACGATTTTTTGAATATGGTAGAAATGCTTATTACCAATTAAATAAAAGTAGAAATAAATATCGAGAAGATTTTATAATTTTATTGAAAAAAAAACTTCTCCAACCTGATGAAGAATGGAGGAAAATCTCAAATTTCAATAGAAAAGGCTAAGAAAAAGTTTGAGGTGCTATGAGTGGAAAAACAGTAAAACTGATTAAAAATTGAAAGTAGAAAAATTTTCAATAAAACATTTATACAATAGTGCTATGAAAACATTAAAAGTTACCATTGCAATTACGAAAAACGGGACGGAAGGATATGTATGTTCCTGTGATTATCCCTTCAAACATTTTGATTTAGGAGGAAGTGGTTCTACTGTAGAAGAAGCAAAAAAAGATTGCTTCACGTTTTACGATGAAATGAAATCGGAATACCCTGAAGAAAATTTCCCCGAATTGGAAGTGTCTTGGGCAGATGAATTAAAGGCATGTACACTTACTATGTAGCCATAATCACTCCCGAATCACCTGCATCTCACAATTAACGCAACCAAACTGCAACCGCAACCGGTTTTTCCCGGAAATAAGATACAAGGGTTCTTTGAAATCCGATGGAAGGTTTTTACCTTTTTTGCAATAACCATATTCATAAAGAATGCAATGCTTGGTAAACATCAACGGAACATTTTCCTGTGTCCGGTTTTCAAATGCGGGTTCAATTTGTTTCACTCCGTACCGGAAATAAAACGCTTCGGCATTTTTATTGGCAACATTATCTAAATAGGTTAAATTTGATTTAGGATAAAGAGGTGAAGCGGGTGGAATGGGTGAAGTGGACTTTGTTGTCCTTTTGGTCTGTACGTAATTTATTTTTCTCGCCGAAAGTAAACGTTCAACTACGCGCCGTTTCAGTTCGCTCAACAGCGAAGAAGGAATAAACCAGTTTTCATTGAATGAAATCGTTAATTGCCTTAACTCAAAAGGTGTAGCGCCCAATTTGGATAACTGTTCGCGGTAATTGTCTTGCTGGTTTTTTTGAGCAGGCTCTTTTGTAAAAGGAAGATTAACCGTTACGCGGCAAAAATCTTCATCGGTTACCGTCAGGCTGAAGCCGAAAGCGTTTTCCGTTAACTCAAATTCAATTCCGATTTTCCTTTCCGCCGATTTTTTGGAAAGCATTTTCTCAAATTCATGGTCATAGTTTCGGTAAAGCGTTGTTCCCAAATTAATTGCCGGCATCTCGACAGGAAAAATTTTCCCTGCTTCTACCCTGTTGACCCGAAATCCCTGCAATTCTTTTTTACCGTCGATAAAACAAAGACCATCGCCGTTATGAATGGCTTTTTGTCCCGAAACGGTAAAATAGTTCCGGTTCAAATCCTTGACATTTCCTGCCGGTTCACCTAACGACTTCGGCGTTTCGGGCGATGCAATCTCACGGTTCCTTCCGTTCAGAAAATAGGTTGTAAATCCACGGTTAAAACTTTTTGCCGGGTCGGGAACGAAAAAAGGAACAGCGTTTCCTGATGACGCTCGAATATATTCCGGTCGTTTTGCAAAAATTTCATCTAACCGCTTCCGGTAATACGCCGTGATATTCTTAACATAACTGATTTCTTTCAAGCGTCCTTCGATTTTCAGGGAAGTAACGCCTGCATCAAGCAAATCTTCCAACTGTTCCGATAAATTCAAATCCTTCAACGAAAGCAAATGTCTGTTTCGTTCAATCGTTTTTCCAGAAGCGTCCTGCAAAGTATAAGGCAAACGGCAGAACTGCGCACATTCACCACGGTTGGCGCTTCTTCCGGCGAGCGCCTGGCTGATGTAGCATTGTCCGCTGTAAGAGACGCATAAAGCGCCATGCACAAATACTTCTAACTGAAGGTTTGTTTGCATGGCAATCTTTTTTATTTCAGGCAATGAAAGTTCGCGAGCCAAAACAGCACGGGAAAATCCGGCTTCTTCAAAAAAACGTATTTTTTCAATCGTTCGGTTGTCGCATTGCGTACTTGCATGTAAGGGAACAGGTGGAATCGACAGGTTTAAAATTCCCATGTCCTGAATAATCAAAGCATCAACTCCCATGGAATAGAGTTCGTTGATATATTTTTCCACAACCGGAAATTCGGAATCGTAAAGAATCGTATTAAGCGCCACATAAACTTTTGCCCAATAAGTATGAGCATATTCTGTTAATTGCCCGATTGCTTCCAATGAATTTCCCGCGCTTGCACGGGCGCTGAATTGAGGAGCGCCGATATACACCGCATCTGCGCCATGATTAATGGCTTCTATTCCGGCGTCCAAATTTTTAGCAGGAGCTAACAGTTCGATTTTTCTCGCCGTTTTCATACGTTACGCATGGATATCTCCCAAAAATTCAATTTCTTTCGGATTATAAGGCGTTGATTGATAGACATAATAATTCAGCCAGTTCTTAAACATCAAATGAGCATGGGCGCGCCAGCGCACTTTGATTTCTTTTTGAGGATCGTTGTCCGTATAATAATTAACAGGTATATTGATAGGCAGTTTCTTTTCCAAATCTCGAAGATATTCCGTATTCAGCGTATCGGGAGCATATTCGGAATGTCCGGTGATGAAAATCTCGCGTCCGCCGCGCGACATAACGATATATACTCCTGCATCGGCTGATTCGGAAAGAAGGCTCAATGCCGGAATTTTTAAAATATCTCCACGCCGTATTTCGGTATGCCGGCTGTGAGGAGCATAGAACTCGTTGTCGAACCCGCGAAAAAGCGGAATATTCGGAGTATTAAGCGTATGCTTGAATACGCCGAATTTTTTCTTATCTAAAGAATATTTAGGTATTCCGTGAAAATGGTACAATCCGGCTTGCGCCGCCCAGCAGATATACAGCGTTGAGGTAACATGCCGCGCCGCCCAATTCATTATGTCAACCAATTCGTTCCAATAATTAACATCTTCAAAATCAAGTAATTCAACCGGAGCGCCGGTTATAATCATACCGTCGTAATTCGTTTTACGAATATCCTCGAAATTTTTATAGAAAGTCGCCAAATGTTCCTGTGACGTATTTTTACTGTCGTGCGTTTGCATTTTCAGCAGATCGATTTCCACCTGAAGCGGACTGTTGGAAAGCAGGCGTACAAAATCCGTTTCGGTAGCGATTTTTATTGGCATAAGGTTCAGAAGCGCTACTTTCAACGGGCGGATATCTTGCGTAGAAGCGCGTAAATCGTCCATCACAAAGATATTTTCCTTTTTCAGCGCTTCAACAGCCGGCAGGTTGCGGGGAATGTTCAGGGGCATAAATTAGAAATCAAATTTGATTGCAAAAGTACGGTTTTTTACCGGAGTTTCAAAATGGAAATTGTTCTGTAATGAAAAATTGGAAAATAAAAAAATGAATTATATCTTTGCGTGTTTTTTAACGATACAAATACAGATTAATGCCGCGACAATTAGTTAGCTTAGCTCAAGATACCGCCATTTACGGCGTAAGCAGCATTTTAGGAAGATTTCTAAACTGGCTGTTGGTGCCGCTTTATACCCATGTCCTTGCCAGTCCTGCCGACTATGGGCAAGTCACTAACCTTTATGCGTGGACGGCGCTGATGCTTGTGTTTTTGACCTACGGAATGGAAACAGGTTTTTTCCGTTTTATCAATAAGGAAGATGAGCCTAATCCGCCTCGCGTATATAGCACTTCAATGATTTCGGTCGGCAGCACTTCGCTGTTGTTTGCCGTATTGGTGGCGCTATTTTCACAGCCGATAGCCAACCGGCTTGGCTACGCGCCGCATTCGGAATATATTTGGTTACTCGGTTTTTCAGTGGCGATCGATGCTTTTGCTTCTATTCCGTTTGCCTATTTGCGTTACAAGAAAATGCCGATTCGATTTGCCACTTACAAAATGCTGTTTGTGGTATTGAATATTTTGTTAAATCTCTGGTTTTTCATTGTTTGCCCTTATTTGATGCGGGTTGCACCGAGTACGGTCTCGTGGTTTTATAATCCGGATTACGGCGTGGGATATGTGTTCGTCGCTAATTTTCTTTCTACATTCATACAAACTTTATTTTTGTTGCCATATATTATTTTCGTAAAATGGACATTTAATAAAGCGTTGTTAATAAATATATTAAGCTACTCATTACCTTTACTTATGCTTGGTATTGCCGGAATTATGAATCAGATTTTAGACAAGATTTTGTTCCCTTTCTTATTAAAAGGGCATTATGGCGATACACAGCTTGGCATTTATGGCGCAACATCGAAAATGGCGCTTGTGATGCTGATGTTTACGCAAGCGTTTCGTTATGCTTACGAACCATTTGTTTTCGCCCAAAAACGCGAGAAAAACAGCCTCAATTCTTATTCCCGTGCGATGACGTATTTTGTGATTTTCTCATGGCTGATATTTCTGGCATTGGTATTTTATATTGATATTTTTAAATTATTTATAACCCGTGAATATTGGGGTGGTCTGAAAATTGTTCCTGTAGTACTGATTTCGTTCATTTTTCAGGGCGTTTATTTTAATCTTTCAATTTGGTATAAACTGACTGACAGGACGATGTGGGGCGCTTGGTTTGCATTGACCGGCACGGTGATAATTGTTGCGGGAAACATTTTACTTGTACCGCAATTCAGTTATTGGGGCAGCGTGTGGTCGGCGTTCGCCTGTTATTTTGTTATTATGCTGTTGTCGTATTTCGTAGGATTGAAATATTTAAGCATACCCTACGACTTGCGTGCCTTAGGAATTTATTCGGCACTGGCGTTATTGTTATATGCGCTATCTTACTTAATTTCAACGCCTTATAGGGAGTTAAACCTACTAATCCGTACCGTTTTGTTTGCGATATTTATAGCTGTTGTCATCAAACGCGACTTCCCCTTGTCGAATATTCCGGTTGTCAACCGGTTTTTCAAGAAATGATTCGCGGCTTACTACAAAGCCTCTTTAATTATTTCCCCAACGGTGGGATGTGGAAAAATCATTGCTTTCAGTTCTTCCGCTTTCATTCTTTGTTCTATGGCAATTCCTGCAATGACAATCAGCTCTGATGCGGGATTTCCAAGAATATGAACGCCTGAGATTATTCCGTCCGTTCCTTCAAGGATTTTACAAATACCGTTTCCCTGCTCATTTTCAGCGACAAAACGACCGGAATAAGTCATGGGAAGTTGTTTCACTGTATAAGGAATATTTTTTGCTTGCAAAGTTTCTTCCGTTTCGCCGACTCCGGCAATTTCAGGATTGGTATAAACTACGCCGGGAATGGCTTTGTACGACATTTTTTCATTTTTTCCCAACAGATGCGATACCGCTACTTCTGCTTCACGCACAGCCGTATGTGCCAACAAAGAAAAGCCGGTGCTGTCGCCGCAGGCATAAACATCAGGATTGGAAGTCTGCATATATTCATTCACTTTCAATCCATTCCTGTGGATTTCCAAATTGAGATTTTCCAGTCCGAAACCGCTCAATACCGGTTTACGACCAACACTCAACAGAATTTTAGAAGCTTCTATTGGCTGTCTTTCTCCGTTCGTTTCGATTTCAACTTTATCATGTTCTACTGCAACCACTTTCGCGCTTGTGTGAAATTCAATACCTTTTTTCGTTAATTCATTACGCAAAAATCCGGACAAGGCTTTGTCCATTCCGGGCAAAATTTCATCTAACATTTCGACTACAATCACTTTGCTACCCAGCGTATTAAAGAATGATGCAAATTCAATGCCAATCACGCCGCCGCCGATAACCGCCAGCGATTCCGGAACTTCTTTGTTGTCTAAGGCTTCACGATGCGTCCAAAAACCGGTTTCGTTCAGACCGGGAATTGGAGGAATAACGGTTTCTGAACCGGTACACAACAACAATTTTTCAGCCATATAAATCTGCCCGTTACATTCGACCGACAACACATCTTTTGCCTTTTCCCCTTCGCCTTTCGCCTGAATAACCGCATTCCCGCTGACAACTTCCACTCCTGCTTCAGTCATTTTTGCCCGAACACCGGCAACTAATTTCCGCACCGTTTTATTTTTCCGCGCAATGATTTTGGATAAATCGAAAGCGACATTTTCACAGGAAACGCCATATTTGGCGGAGTCTTTCGCCGACTGATATACTTTTGCCGAATAGAGCAGCGTCTTGGTTGGGATACAGCCTTCGTTAAGGCAAACGCCGCCCAAATTGCTTTTTTCAAAGAGAACCGTTCGCAGACCGTTTTTTCCTGCTATCTCTGCCGCAGTATATCCGGCTGGTCCTCCGCCGATAATCGCTAAATCGTAGTTCATATTTTTATGTTTGTCACTAATTTCGTTAATTCAACAAATTCCTCCACCGACAACTGTTCCGGACGCCGATCGAAAACCGGCAGGACGGAAATCGGATTATCCTTTTCCAATAAAGTTTTCAACGAATTACGCAAAGTTTTACGTCGTTGATTGAAAGCCGTTTTTACTACCGTTTTAAATAACGTTTCATCGCAACCCAAATCGGTTCGCGCGTTTCGTGTAATGCGAATAACTGCCGATTTCACTTTGGGCGGCGGGTCAAAGACTTCAGGTTCGACCGTAAAAAGATATTCGATATCATACCAAGCCTGCAATAACACCGAGATAATTCCGTATGCTTTTTTACCGGGTTGGGACGCCATTCGTTCCGCCATTTCTTTTTGCAACATTCCTGCGCAACAAGGGATTTTGTCTTTATAATCCAAGACTTTAAAGAAAATCTGGCTGGAAATATTATAAGGATAATTACCGATAACGCAAAAACTGTCCGAAAATAAACCGTTTAAATCCAATTTCAGAAAATCGGCTTCAATGATTCGACTTTTCAACGCAGGATAATGTTCATTCAAATAAGCTACGGAATCTTTATCCAATTCAACCACCGTCAAATTGCGTTCGTCTTTCAAAAGAAATTGCGTTAAAACGCCTGTTCCGGGACCGACTTCCAATACCGGCAAATCGGGGAAAGGCGATAAGACGCCGGCGATCCGTTCCGCTATGGAAAAGTCTTTCAGAAAATGCTGTCCTAAAGATTTTTTGGGTTGAACATTTCTATGATATGGCGGTTTATTTTTCACTTATTTTTCAGTTTATCATCAACATTAAAAAATTTAACTAACTTTGCAAACAACAAAAGTAATAAAAAAACGATAGATAGATGCCAAATTCACTGCGTAAAATAATTAAAATATTTATTCCATTAATTTTAGGAATTGTTATTTTATTTT
>Ga0123357_10006657_pt1 | contig 14153 bp, 15 predicted proteins | sample TergutEmb28metaG_FD_89873 | JGI IMG/M metagenome (GOLD analysis project Ga0123357, IMG submission 89873) | Embiratermes neotenicus P4 segment gut microbial communities from Petit-Saut dam, French Guiana - Emb289 P4 | ecosystem: Host-associated > Arthropoda: Insects > Digestive system > Gut ... | reverse complement strand
TCACTCACAAGTGACTTTGATGTTACGTACAGCTATTAACATTACAGAAACCACATATTCCTGCCAGTTTCAATATGTATTTGGTAATCAATACGTAACAGCTGTCAAAGTTTCAAACTTCTCCGGCCATTATCTCCGTAACCGTTCCACTTTGGATATAGGTGTTTTGGGTTATATCGGTATAGTTTAACATAAGGAACACACTCCCGAATTCTGGCACATTTCTCCTGGGACACCCTGTATAATTTCCAATTCTTACAACAGATACCTGGAGAGTAACAAGCATATGCTCCATTCTGTGTGCTGAATATTGCTTACTTAACCCTCCTTCAGTCAAGGTCAGTGCTGAAAGTTTCCAGGTTCTCTTGTAAACAACTGTAATAATACCTATAACAAAATCTGTTGTGTCTAAGATGAGCAGAAAAGTAAAGTTGTTCATGTCCATCTTCATAGGCAGGTCAATGAAGTATTGACCTGCCTATGAAGATGGAACCGATAGTGAGTTCCGAAACGTCGGCAATTAGAACTCAGACGCCGGGGAATTACCCAAAAAGGAACAAATTAGACAAACTTAAATTACCTCAATATGATATGTCTCGTCTGGAGCATGAATAGTAGCAGTCATGACACCATCTTCTAAATGGACACTTGCTTCAGATGAAACCTCCCCAAACAATCGGCCATCATAAAAATTTTCATGATCTGGAAAAAAATTCCAAAAATTTTTCCATGACTGAGCTTTCAGATTATAGTTCATGTTAAAATGTGTGACCAAAAATGTAACAAAGAATAATAACATTAAAGTGCATCTTAAAGACATGGAATTGGAAAATGTAGACTGCACTCACCTGGCTGAAAACAGAGACCAGTGGCAGGCTCTTTTAAGCAATGCAAACAACCCTTGGGTTCTGCAAAATGCAGAGGACAAGTTGACTAGCATGGCAATTAACAGCTTCTCAGTGTTCTATGGTGATTGACGATGAGGTGATTAGGCTGACATGCGGCTGCGTTTTACATGCAGGATGCATGGAGAATGGCCACTCAAAGACATGGGAGGGGGAGAGGGGATACACAACAGTCCGAGCCAGTAGAGGCAACAAACTGGAAATGTGATAAACCAGCAAATGAAACAACTCTTTCTAAGAAGGATCCCAGTGTTATGACAGGAGGAACAAAAACATGGAATGAGAGGAAAATTTTCAGTCCTTTCCATGGCCCCAGTGGATAAAAAATGACGAGAATCGCTATTTGTGATTCAACTGGTAAAGAAGTGTTGCCACAGAAGGACAAAACTATATCATCCTTGAAGGAAACTTTCTACTTTCATATCCTTCAGGGACCAGCTCAGACATAAACTTTTGAAGAACGAAAGTAAATTAACTTCCACATTGATTGCACCCACCTGCACCATGTCAACCCTGAAAACCACCATATGATCACTAAATGAAACTTACCAACAAATACAGGCTTTTCTTGACCATCTCCATCTACTGTGATAGCCTTGAACTTAGAATGGAGAATCCCTCTCTTTGGAGTCAGAATTAAACGAAAGTCTCTGAAAATTATTGAAGAGTACAGTTTTTATTCTTGTGCACTTACACAAATCATTTCAAATCAAACATCATGCCTACCCTTAAATTTGAATGCAATACCTTCCAAGTGTGCTGAAGGACACCTCTCTGATTCTATTGAAGGGATGATCACTGTGCTTGACACCCCTTTTCACAATATTGTGGCTGAACTGAGAAGCATGAAGAGTCTCAAAATGTTTCAGGTTTTTGTAAACAGAACCTATAATAAACAACATGAATTAAAAACTTTCGGTTTTCTTAAAACATGACAGTGTAGCATGCAGTACTAATATCACATAATTAAGCCTTAGTTTAAAATCTCGATCAAAAGACATTTTTGTTATTTTCAGTCACTGAAGACAAAGTGCATGTACAACTGTTGACATCATCTTCTAACAATATCACATTAGACAGGCCAAAAATGTAGCTCAGAATTCAGAATTATTTAATAATATGCACACCATTTATGCGCTTTCAGTTAAAAAGAATCTTCTACAGAACAGGAAGGAGATAAGAGCTGCTATGCAATGTACTATGCATCATGACACTAAATGAGGTGACAACAGCTTCCAGCAATCTCACATGCCAGGAAAAACATTCTGGCCACTGGTTAAAAAGATAAATTCAACATATGAGTCCCATTTAATTTTTACTACCCATACTCTTATGTATGAAACACTAGAAATTTTATCTTACAATGTAACCAGCCAACGAATTCACAGGGTAATTTTTCCCTTCTATCCTCCCAGTTGCTACATCCTATCTGCATAATCACTCAAGTCTTGGCATTCATTAACTTTCACCATGAGTTTAATTATTCTCTGTAATGTCTAATCAGTGTTCATATCTGCCATGCACAAAAGTCGCAGAAAAATACCCAAGAAGTTAAGGTTATACTCCGACAATGAAACTTACAAGTTACATAATTCAGCACTTCAAAAATTAACAAGCACAGCGCCAGTTTAAAAACACTGTAACCAAGAACATGCATTTATTTTCAATATAATTGCAAAGTTTTTCCAAAAAGAAATCTACAAACGCTGTCCCGTTCGAAACATCTCTCTCCCTCTGTCATCACACCTAATCCTACAGGCCCAACCCCACAGATCATATATATATATCAACCCTATGCCCGCGTCCAATATTAAGCACAGATGTAAGTTAAGTAGCATGTTTACATTTGTAGGCGCAAACTAGGCGCAGTTCATACAGGAGTGGCCTTAGCACGGTGACTACACCAAATCTTAATTTAATACATAAACTAACGTAACCATAACTTGAATTGTGTTGTGACCGTGCGAACCACAGCTCATGTAGTACGAACGGTACGAGAAAGGCCGACCCTTGCCGAAATAATCAGCTGAGGAACAGAAATGCTGTGATAGGTATGACGAAGTAGTGTTGTGATTGGAATATTCATTGGTTTATTAATTACAGTTTGTTGTAATTATGCAGTAGCCTTGACTGTATTTTAATGTTTACTCTGAGTAATTTAAATGAAGTTATATATACATTTGATATGTTTATAAAGATTGACAGGGGTCCCATGTAACTGAAAGCTGATAATGTTCATACATATTCATTTGATATGTACCACACAAGTGGTGTAACACCTGCCCATAATTGGTCTAGGCAGGTGTTTATGTGCGTATCGTTTCGGATTGTGTTTCTTCTGGAATACCTTGTACCATTCGGTTAAGAATGCTCTAGTTAGTTTATTGGTGAAGTTTCGTGTACTTACTGCCCCATGTTATTTCTGTTTATTTTCAGTATGTGAACATCTGTAGAAAAATGCTAACTGGTGGAAAGAATACATTTAAAATAGAGCTTTGTTCTCTTTTGTGGGTGTATCTTTTATCGATGTGTTTGGGACATGAATATAAATTAGACCCACAATGGGGACAAATATGCCCTCGGATTTACCCGAGTGTCTTTACTAGTTTTGCTCCAAGAGGAAATCAAACAGCAGGCGCTTATTCAAAGAAGGATGATGCACATTCTTTGGAGGAGTGCATTACGAGTTGCTGTGATGAAGAAGTTTGCAATGTTGTTTTCATGCATGATTCAACTTGTTATCACGTATGTTTACACGTTTTGATTTTATCATTGTATATGGTCTGCGTTGAATTAAGTACGACACTACTGAAAGCTGATTTCTTCTGTTCCATAGATCATGTGTGTTACTAGTGAACAATGTGCACCATTATTCCGTCCAGAGCCAAAATTTGGCGAGCATGTTAGCATGGTTCTTGTTCAACCTGTATCTCAAGCAGAAACCTGGGGTGAAGTCATAGAATCTGCATACACTGATGACTACAAAAAGTATGTCCCTTTTATTATTTTTCCATTTCTGCATTTTGAAAGAATCTTGCATTGTTTCTGCACCACATTAATATCAGATACATGAACAGTTAGGTGAAACATTTGAAGACTTGAGATGCATCTGCTATATTTTTGCATTTTTTACAGTAAAGGCTTATCAGTGGATGCCACTGAAACTCATTTCAGTTGTGAAGTTGGTGTGGTTATAGACTGCCCTGAGAAAGAAATATGTGTGCCGCGTGTCACACATTCTCGCAATGGAATATGCCAATGTGTGGAGGATTACCAGCGCAATTCCAGTGGGATGTGTACTCCTATTGGTTAGTATATTGAGTGAAGTTAAGGTACAGGGCTGTAAAATGTAAATGATAGTTCTTGTTTTGACATGAAAATGGGCTGGTTTTTATTATATTTATTAATTTATTCTTTTTAACTACAGAAAATAAATAGTTTAAGATGGCTGGGACTGGTAGACCACATGAGATTCCTGATTAAAAAAACATTGGATTCTGAATTGTTTCTTTCAGGTCTTCAATGCAGGATTATTACCATACACCTTATCTTTTAACATGCTGCACAGGTAAAAATTTAATGTGTTCAGATCTGGCACATTATGAGGCCACAATCCCCTGAGTATTATCTTTTCACCAAATATAATCTTTAAATAAAGCATAGACGTGTTGTTTGAATTTTTACACTGTCTTGCTGAAAGAAGGGATAGGTTCTGCAATTGTACAGGTGTTCAAAAAATAGTGTCAGAATGTGTGTAACATATTGTTGTAAATTCATGGTCTGAATAAAAATGGGCTCACTAATTTTATATACATTTATAGCACACTACAAACCAAACTTTACATTATGTAATGGCACTTTTTTGATTAATATTTGGTTTTTGGCATGCCAGTACCTATCATTCTGAGGGTTCACATATTGCTAAAAAGAATGAATGTGAAATCTGTTCATCCACCTTATACCTTATGAAGGTGCCAGGTTATAAAACTTAGCCATGCTGTATGATATGTGTTATAGAGTTTGTGAGCCTCATTTGTGTTATACTGATGAAATGCAGCAGTTCTGTTTCATTTTTTGCTAATGATGAAGACATGCCCATTTGCTGTGTAAGTGAATCCAGTGATCTTTCTGGAGATGTCTCTACTCTACTCCAAATTTTCTCCAGCTTTTCATGCATGGTTTATTGTTTTCTGGCATTTTCACATTGTTGTCCAGTTTGGAAAGCCATATCAGGTTCATCTGAATTTATGATACTTTTTGTAGGAACTGTAGTTATATATCACATGAACATGCATATCGATTCAGTAGAGTCTACGTAGTGACTGCGGATGACACAAAGAAAGCTAACAGTCCATGATAAGCAACAAGTGAACAAGTCATTGAGTTGAGTTGACTTAACGTCAGCAACCCAACAGGAAGCGATTAGTAATTGCGAATTAAAAATAATGACCATATACATGGAATGACATCAGCATGGATCTTGAGGACATACTTTATGTGTGGATTGGATTGAACTAGGCAAGGAGTCACATGCTTTGAGGCAAATGAAACTGTTCTTGTTCCTGCAGTAAGGTACCCAAACAACAAGCTTGTACCTCTGTCCTTGCCAGTGATTGTTATTTTTACACAAAACATGAATTATTGTAACTTAAATTTTGGTGGTGACTTTCTTGTACACCAACTGAAACAGTTTCACTCTCATGACTCACTTCTTGGTGAATGCAGTAACAGCACCTCGGTTGCAGGTATAGTGGATATATTCTCATAATTGTGTCGTTGGCTCCTTGTAGGGCAAATGAGATATTACGTGTAAAAATGGTGACAGTAAAATAACAGAGTGCTTGTCTCGTATTTTCTCATTTATACTTATCCGTATGAAGTATCAAAAAGTCTTTCGTGGCTTCAAGTTTCAGAAGAGGCACCTACCACATGAAGCAACTTCATGTGCATGAGGCTATCCTATTGCTAATGTAATGTAATTAAGCTGAGAGAATGAAAGAGTGCATAACTGACCAGAACTCTGTGGATGTATGATGTGATTTTTTTACTCTTCTAAATGAATGTTATTTCCCTCATTCATTGTAATTTATTTTACATTTTTACTGCAACTGCAGGTAAATGGAAGTCTAATAGCACCGTAGAAGCATTCCGTGCTGACCTGCGGGCAGACACAGAGGCTGTCCCTCAGCCAACTAAGGTTTGTTTTGATTTATAAGAAACAAGAACAACATAATTCTGTAAAGGGTATTTCCTTTTGTGACAAGCTGGTAGTTCTAAAAGGAAATGGTTAATAAATTAGAAAGTAGGTCAGTACAAAGCAGTGAAAGGTAATGATAAAGTCTTTTTTGTACTTAAGTACCATGCCATTGGAGATTGGAGGTAAAGCTCCATATGTTCTTGTCCTCAACACTACTTTACTTGAACTGCTTTACTCATGGGGAAAAAACCTCTGATACGCACCGTGTAAGGGGTTGAAGAAAAGTTATCTGGTGCAGCTGGGTCGTGTATTCTGCGTTGGCCTACACAAAATATTGCAGCCTTAATAAAAGTAGTGAACGTGAAGTGAAATGTATTTATTGAAAGAAAACGGGCAACCAAAGTTTTTGACTGTGTAAGTGCAGTCAGGGTAAACGAGGCTGCACTAGACAAAAACCTAGACCAGCTCTGCCTCCTGTGCAATGAGTACTGGCGTAAAGTGCGCGGGGTCTGAGGCTGACCACTCACCTCCATGTGGTACTGAGGTTAAGAATAAGTGGTGCTAAACCTGCATATGACTCCATATGATTTCACAATGTAGGGGTAATAGGAGTAACTTTATGTGTATAACTATTGAGTACATTCTAGATGTTTTAGGGCTTCAGAGATGAGTTTATAAAATGCCATCTGCCTTGTCATCATGTCAGTATACTCCCTGTTGAAGTTATACAGTAAAACCCCGGTTTTACATGCCTGCATTTTGTATTTTCCGCAGTATTACCCACTTTTTGTAAGGTCCAGGCCAATTGCCCTTTAGAACAGTGCTTCTTGGATTTTACACTCTTCCCTGTATTATGCTATTTTTACGTGGTCCCCACATAAACGTAAAATCTGATTTTCTCATGTTGTTGACTTTTTTGTTCATTATAAAGTTACTTACACATGTATGTGAATTAGATATATTCTGAAGGAGATCTGGGAGGAAGAACTGATACATTTGTGCAAGAAATAACTTCAAGCAGACCCATCAAACAGCTTGTTGTGTCAGCTGTCTCAAAGGAGGTTCGTCTCCCAGAAAACGAGGTTACACTATCAGCATTCACTGTCCCTGCAGAACAGCAAGGTATATAATTTTTATAGATATCTTTATGGCTTGTAAGTGTTCATGAATGTGCAACATGGTGAGATGCCTTGGTAAATTGTCTTTTATAAAAGCACATTTTTTTACAGGTGAACACTATACATATGAATGGACTTCCCTGGCTCAGCCTGAGGGTGTCAACAGTGGCATCATGAGTGATCAGAATGAGGAAACACTAAAACTGAGCCACCTCATTGAAGGGCTGTACATGTTCAAAGTTAGTGTCTCTGCACCAGGAGCATTTGGTGAGACATACGCCAATGTAACTGTGCTACCACGTGAGTATCCCTATTCCTAAGTCAACACAGGATTGTTAGACACATTCAGAATAACCCTCACACTGGTAGTTCTACACTTCTTATGGCTACCCTGTTCACAGTTGTTTTTAATTCATATAGATTTCATTGTATGGACTAATAATCTATGTAGTTTAAGTACATCATTGTGGTGACCAGTATCTGCCTGACATTGCCACATCCATTACATGTCTGTAAATTTACAACTTGTAGACGTGATAATATGTGTGTTAAATTGCTTGCATGCATTGTAACACCCACAGTTTTTTACTACATATTGTATGACTGAGACAAGACTAACATGGTAACATTAGTTGATGCTTGCTGTCATTCACTTCAGAGTTTTTTTTCCCCCCATCATCTGTTTAAAAATTTATGAAACTGTAATTTTATGTATTGTTGTTTGTGGACATGAAACTTGGTCTCATTCTAAGGAAAAATCACACATTGAAGGTCTTCAAGAAGAGGGTTCTGAGGTGACTGGAGTGAAGGAAGACATAGTAACAAGAGAATGGAAAAAAAATTGCATTATTAGAGACCTCATGTTTATAATATTTAGTGAATTTTATAAGTTGATCAAATCAAGAAGGATGATATGGGTAGGAAATGCTCTGAGTACTGAACGTGGATGGTGGTGAGGAGTGGGTGAATGGACCTGTAAATAGCCCGTACTGCTGATAGCTAAAATGGAGGAAACTGCTGTCCCTCTTCCGCATTCAGTCAGATAGCAGCCTGAGTGGGAGAAATGACGTTTGGAAAACTGAAGGTATAAACCACTTGGGAGATCTAGACATAGAAGAAGGACATTATTAGAATGGATTGTAAAGAAACAGATGAAGATAGCAGTGAACCTATCTCCGGCTTCTGTGAAAACTAGGAACTAACTGGCCTGCTGGTGGCTAATAAAGGACTATGTCCCATGAAGTTAGGTTATGCTAGCTACTGTTGAGTAATGTACATAGTATGTTGATGGGTTAAAGTCTTCTGTTACAAATCATTTTGTTTCATGTTGGGTACATTTTAACAGGCTGTTGTATAAATATTACCACTTTTGTGAGATTATTGGAAGATATTTTAATGAATTTCATTTTAAGACAAAAGTATTTTTTCATCACTGTAGCTGTCTGTCCAAATGCCAACCTTTGAATACTGTTGTAAGGTTATAATTACTGTTATAAGGTAAATCTGCACCTTCTAACAGACTCTCACCTATTACCATAGAGAGGCATATAATTTTTTAGTGGGTGTAGTTCTCAAAGAAATGTAAAGGAATGTGAGAGGATAATTTAAGTCAGTGATTGCATGCCCTGAGCATATAGAATACTAACTGGGTAATTTTATAGGATTCCACTTAAGCTATAAATGTAGGAGAAGGTACCAGTAAAGTTTCTCTGTGATTTATGTAGCGATGCATATCAACACACCTCCAGTTGCTGTGATCTCTCCATCATCCCAGACAGTGAAACTCCCAAACACTGGTGCTGTTTTGGATGGCTCCAGTAGTAGCGATGATGACAAAATTGTGAGTTGGCACTGGGAACTGCAACAGGGACCTCTAGGTTACCAGCCTCATTTACAAGACACATCAACACTCCAACTTGAAAATCTGGTGATACCTGGAAACTACACTTTCAAGTGAGCAAAATTTTGAAGCATGAAAAGGGGATGCCTTCTAGTAGCGTGCTGTAGTACAGTGTATAGTTGAAATTCATTAGTTGATTCACAATTCTGAGAATAACTCGCAAAACATCAAAATAATTGCAAAACATACTTCGGTTTGCATAGATTTCTAGTCCCACATTTATATTAACCTTTTAAAGACCTATGTTTGCATTTACAAACACATGTAGGAAAAAATCCCCTGAAATTAATTGTATATATTTAGGCAACAAGGAAATCTACTGTATCTTTTAGACATGCTGTATAATCTTTGCTTTATTTTTCACAAAATGCCATTTATTTCATAATTTTATCTTCTTCTGTTCAAATAATACAGTTTTCATAAACCATGTGCTAAAATTTAAATACCCATCCTGGTCGGTTAAAGGTTAGTGTAATTATTGTTATTTAATTTTATTTTTGTGGAGAATTTACTGCTTGGTTAAAGATTTGTATACATTACATTTGACGGCTGTAGTCTGAAAGTGTCTTGTCATCATGTTTGTGTTGGAGGGCTTTCAGGCTACATTTCACAAATTGTGTAGATATGGTTATGGTCTTTTCACCAAATTTTACATGCCTTGCTGCAATAGTTCATTCATTATTGCCATCAAATCACACACACACACACACAATGGCAATCTCATAAGCTGAATTTTTCCCTCTTAAGGGAAGCAAGTAGGGTAAGACAGAGGTTAGATATTGGCTTAACCAAACAAGTGGAAAGTGCTGTGTGCATCAGTTACAAACAGGCGTGAGAGGTCATCCTGTGTTTAGCAGAATAGGCATGATGTATTATTCATTTGTATCACAATCTGTTTGATTCAGGTTAACTGTTGAGGATTCACATCATGCAACTAACTCCACAACTGCGAACATAACAGTTCTGAAAGTAACAGACTATCCTCCTGAAGCTAATGCAGGGCAAGACATTATTATGTACCTTCCACACAACAACCTGACACTCAGTGGAAATCTAAGTACAGATGACAGAGGTATTGCTAGCTGGGAATGGACAAAAAGTCCTTCCGATCAGGATAAAGCTGTTGACATGCAGGTATTGTGTTGTTGTAACTTGAGTGAAATTTACTCTTTGTGATTGTTATCATTGTCATGATCATCATCACCATGTAATCCCTGTTTTTGAAGTTGTCACTTTGTATTATTTTTGCTTTTAAATTTTCTTTGCGCATTGTGTTCACTTGTTTTTTCTCCAAAATCTTCCTGTTATCTGTCTCTTTCCATTCACCATAGCTCTCTACCTCTCCTTTTATTCCTACATTTGAAGCTGTTCACATTATTCTGTTATAATTTTACCCAACATCCATACTTCGCATGATTTGAGGTTGTAACAATGTTGATGAATATTAGTCTTCTGGGATGTGACACCATGCCAAATTCCAGAAGATTTTTGTATTTGTCCATACCACTCTTCATTTTAACTTCTACAGTATTTTCCCCAAGCTGTTATTGTCACTAAGTCTTATCTGCCTTTTCTGTACTGCATGATTATATTTTCTCGTTCTCTTAGTAAATCTTATTATCTTGTGATAAATGATTGTAACAGTGCAGATAAGTAGATTGTCTTCATGTTTATTTATGGTGCATATCTTCTAACAGAAGCATGTTATAAAATTTGTCCATTCGTTGTAGAACACCCGGACACCATATCTCCAATTATCAAATTTAGAGGAGGGAATGTACACATTCGTCCTGAAGGTTACTGACACCTCAGGGCAGTCTTCCTCAGCAGAGGTGCATGTCTTTGTGAAGCCACCCACAAACAAGCCTCCAGTTGGTATGTGTTGAACCACCCACATTTTCTTTGACAAGCATGTTTATGTTTTGGACACAGCTCTTTAAAAAAACTGCTCATGTAAAGTTACATGTGCAGCTTTTATGAATGGAAGGGCACTCATTCATTTAGATTGAAATACTGTAGTGATGTTTTTTTTTTATAAGTGCATGATACACATACACTATGTGTGAAGATTTATGGGTACTGAGATGTGACACTGTGTATGGAAGAGAGGAACCAATGTTTCAGAGGACCCTGCTGTTTCCATCTTCAGGGCAGAGAGTCTAGGCAGCAGGTTCTCTGAAACCAAGCAAAACTACATAGCATCACATTCCAGACAACAGTAATTTTCACTCTTGTTAACTCCATCAATTTTTGCTTTCTTGTTAAGAAGACTAAAGATTGAATCAAGCTATGTCTTCTTACTGAGAACATCTAGTGCTTATTTTACAGCAAATGCTGGGAAGGACATTACTGTATCTTTGCCTCAAACATGGGTCCTACTGAATGGATCTCAGAGTAATGATGACAATAAAATCACTGCCTGGAAGTGGGAGAAGCTGAGGTGAGAGTACATTTTAATATCATGTGGTTTCTACTCTCATCACAGAGTAATGCATTGTGCTGCACTGAATGTCAATGCAGTCAGTTAAAGCCCCTTCATTGTCAGACTTCAGATATCCTGTATATGCTTAACCTTTTGGCGCCAGAATTATATTTTTAATTTTAGCACACCCTGTATAGAAAATGTGAATAATACAGGAACCAAATATGTTAGATTTATGAAACAAACTGCATTTTGAAGAGGAAAAAACGGAGAGTATATATCATGTTTTAAAATATTCAGTACCTATATTTGTTGAATAAATATATAAAATGTAATGTTTAGAGGTTAGCGGTGCGGTACGACCACTATAGTCATCGTTAGGCATCAAAAGGTTAAAAAATACAATTTTTGTTGATGTTGCAAGTATCATGTGGAATGATGTTTACTACTGCTATGAAGTGTGTATATTTTCTGTACCATGGGAGTGTTTTCCATCTCTGTCACTAGGGAGTAGTTTTGTTTAGTAATGAACAATGACAGAGACATTCAGTACTGAAGATGAAACAAATGACTGCCAGAACTTACAGTTTTTACTGACAATATAATTTATTTTTGTTTTGTAGAAGATGATACACTGTATGAAAATAAGATGATACACTGTTTTTTGATTTTATTAATAGAGGCCCCAGTAAAGTGGTGTTTTCCACCGGCAACAGTTCTTGCACAAATGTGACTGAGCTGACAAAGGGAGAATATGAGATCCAGCTAACCGTCATTGATGATAATAAGAACATTGCCACTGATTCAGTTATGGTTACCGTCACACAGAGTAAGTTTCTTGTTACCTTTTGTATTTATCAGGTTGTAGATATTATACTTTTAAAGAAAGAAACTAAGACCGAGGCATGAAGGAAAGTGACCTGTCAGTTGAAGACATTGATGAGAAAACATCAGAGTTAAACCACTCTCAAAAAATGATTTCAGGTGATGCTTCAAGGCCTGGAAGATGTCAGTGGGAGTGGTGTGTAGCTTCCCATTCCAATTACTTTGAAGGGGATAACATGTATATGCAACAATTTAATAAATGAAGTGCATTTTTTAAACTATTCTTGATGTTTAATAGCCACAACTCATCATTCCTGTACCACTAATCAAGACTGAATGCAGTGTGTTTACATACTCACATATTATAATACCAGTGTTTTGTAATATAATGACAGCCAGCTGTCTAAAAACAAAAGTCGGTCACATTCCTAAAATACTATGTACATTTAATCCCCATTTAATTTTTTTTTTTTTTGGTGGGGGTTGGGAGGGTGAAGTGGATTTGACTCTAAACTGGGGAAGATCATATATAGAGGAAAATTATTGACATGGGATAATTAACACTGAATGTTGAATAAGTGTAAGCATGAACTGTAGAATATTAAATGGGGATTTCATTGTATTTTTTATATAGCTCAGAGTACTGACAGTGTTAAAAATAGTTGAGGTTGTCACTGCAGTGCCTTTGGCTTATGACACTGTGGCATGATAGGTAGGTACCACTGCTTTAGAGAAGCATGTTGCCTGCTTCAGGATTGACCCTAAAGATGGTGGCACATTCCTCCAATATACTGTCCCTCAATGGTATCTCCACTATGTTGAAGGCATAGTTGGCCAAGTGAGGGAGCCTGGTTGCACCAGCGGACTTTAATGCCAGCTGGTGGGGCCACCCATGCCAAATAGGTTTTGGGGAAGGTTCCAAGCAAAGAGAAATACACTGGCAGGAGAGGCTGTGGCCTGAAAATGGGAAAACAAGATGAATAATCTAATACTACATAATGTCACATCCAAGAAGACTATGATCTTCATTGAATTTATAATTTTACAGACAAGAATGCAAAGCCCAAGGCAGATGCTGGAGGTGACCAAACCATTGTTCTCCCAGTTAGTGTTGTAATGTTGAATGGCTCTCGGTCAAGTGATGACCTTGGTATCGTGAAGTGGGAATGGATACGAGAGTCAAGTAGTCTTGCGCTTGGGCAAGTCATAGATAACTCTGATCAGTCACCTGTGCTGATGGTAAGTTGTGGTCTGCTTAAAAAAACATGTATAAACTTAATTGTATTAACACTTGGCTTGCTGAGATCATAGATATTGGCCCTAACCTGAACATAGGTTATTTTTCACAATTTGTAGACTTTGACCATACACATAACAAAGTTGGTTGTATTGAAAGAAAGCTGTAAAGTTTATAGTCTTGGATATCCTAAATATAACAAACATGTACACTCAGTCCAACAAAAATCCATCGGCGTGATATTTCGTACGTCCCGCTCAGGCAGTGACGTGCGGTACAGTTGCCATCATAATTCAAGTCGTTTTTCTTTCCCCATATTTGTGCATTCTTGGTGTTTCTCTGTCTTCTTCGGTCTTCCAGTTGTTCTCCTTCCTTGTGGTCTGTAGTGGTATGATTTCAAAGGCTTTGTTTGTGGCATTCTTTGCAAGTGAAGAAGCCAGTTCCATCTGTATTCAGCCGAAAACTGACCTGTCCCAGACAATACTGTCATAAAAGTGAAGGTGCAGGCATGCTGCGGTGAAGGAGCTTCTCACTGATGAACATAAACTA